>Ga0164292_10000799_pt1 | contig 25032 bp, 28 predicted proteins | sample GEODES117metaG_FD_111486 | JGI IMG/M metagenome (GOLD analysis project Ga0164292, IMG submission 111486) | Eutrophic lake water microbial communities from Lake Mendota, Wisconsin, USA - GEODES117 metaG | ecosystem: Environmental > Aquatic > Freshwater > Lake | place: USA: Lake Mendota...
AATCTGAAAAATTCCGTAGGAACTGTCTCCAGTTTTCCTGTTACCATTGTAAGCCATAGGCCTTGCATTGGATTCTGACTTAGCAATAGCCCAAGCCATTTTAAGGGCTTTTCCTTCAAAACCGACAGCTGATAAAAGTTCTTTTAGTTCTTTGTCTGTTAGATTCTCAGAAGGCTTGTACACAGTATTGCTGTACTTCTCTAAGGTTTCTTTCTTTAGTTGTACCGTTGATTTTACAGGTACTTCTACCTGCAATGCTTGAGTTGCAGTTGGACCAGGCTGGACTGTAAACAAGAATAATGTTATCATTCCTATATAAGACCAGTTATGGGCAACATCGCTCAAACGCTCTTTGATTCTCTCCATTGGCATTTCCTCCTTTAGAGATAACGAACTATAATAGTAGCATTGGAATTAAGTTACTGTCAAGTCGGTCAACCAGAAAGAATTAAGTGGAATTATCTTATTATACTATTAGAGCAGGACTTAATCCTTCTGTTGGATTTGGCTATGCTGGACAAAATATAGTTAATACACTACAAGCATTGGGTCATAAAGTTAAATTTGCAAGCCCTAAATCTCCAGTACAGATAAATTTCACACAACCTCATCATTTTAAATTACATAAAGGACAGTATCAAATTGGATATACTCCATGGGAATCTACTTTAATTAGATCTGAGTGGAGAGATATATTTAATCAGTGTGACGAGGTTTGGGCCACATCTGATTGGACGGCGGAAGTATATAAAAATAATGGCGTTACTAAACCTATTTATGTTTACCCTCACGGAATTGAATCTTTATGGAGTCCATATAAAAGAATTATTCACCCAGGAAAACCACTTAAATTTTTACATATAGGAGAACCTTCTCCAAGAAAAGATGGACAGCTAGTTGTAGATACCTTTATAAAGTTATTTGGAAATAACCCAGAGTATCATTTAACAGTTAAGTGTCATGGCTCATCTACTATTAGAATATATAATAATAGAAAAGAACTTGTCTCTCCAGATACTGTATATAGCAATATTTCAATAATCAAAGAAGAGTATACAATTGAACAGCTGGTTCAACTTTATCATATGCACCATGTTTTAGTATACCCAACCTGGGGAGAAGGATTTGGGTTTATACCCCTACAGGGCCTTGCTACTGGAATGCCAGTAATTTCAACTTATGATTGGGCACACTATAAAAATTTTCTGGGTCCCCTTAAATTAAAATCTAAGTTAACAGATGCCTCTATAGACGGGGTACCCAAAGCAGTAGGAGATTCACATCTAGGAAGTTTTTATCAGCCAGACAAAGACCACCTATCAGACCAAATGGTTGATGCCGCAGTCAATTTTAAAGCTTACTCGTCTTATTACTTTGCACAGGCCAAAAAAATTCATGAAGAGTATAACTGGACAAAATTAACCACACAGGCGTTTGATCATATAGTAAATAAATTCTCTTGACTAAACTAATAGCATTTGATAAGATAGACACTTAATAAGGAGAAAAAATGGGAAAAGCAAGCTATATAGTAGATCCATCTAGACCTCTAGAGGAACATATGACTACAGACCTAGACACAAGAATAAAGATCCTTGGTCAGTTTTATGTTAATAGACAAAAATTTGAAAATGCTCAAGAAATATTTGAACAAAACGATGTTGGAATACCTTATGCATTTTTAGTAGCTTCTGGTATTACGGTAATGATGGAAGAGTCTTCTTCTTATATAAAAGATTCATGGATAAATGTTTGCAATTATTTATCTATTGATGCAAGAGGAACATACTCAGACATAAATGAACTTTTAGATGTTTCTATTCTTTCTAAAAAAATTCAAGAGGAAGAATAAATGAAGACTGAGGCGGATCAAGAAGTAACACTAACACCTGTCCCACATTATAATGTTGTAATTTGTACACCAGGAAGCAGTATGGTAAATTCTTATACTTCAAGCTTATTGGACACTATATCTGTGTTAAATGAAAAAGGAATTTCTTGGAAGTATCAAAATGAATATACATCAATTGTTGCAACTGCAAGAGAAGGAACAATTGCAGATACTATGAATTTTCAAGTTGACACAAATAAGCCAGGCCTTGGTAAGTACACCTATGATAAAATTTTTATGATTGATTCTGATATTTCTTGGAACCCAGATGATTTTTTAAATTTATATAATTCTGAAGAAGACATAGTTTCAGGATGTTATTCCGTAGTTCAGTATGAATTTGTTGCTGCATTTAGATCAATCTATGATGGACAGCCTATTAACTACAATGAAATTAAAAACGAAAAAGATTTAATTGAAGTTGGATCAGTAGGTTTAGGATTTTGTTGTGTTAAAAGTGGGGTATTTGAATCTATTTCAAGACCTTGGTTTTTCTATCCAGTAATACCTTATGTTTCTGAAGATGGATCAGCAATGCAGTCTCCAAATTTTTCAGAAGATACAGCAATTTGTTATAAATGGGTTAACGAGGGCAGCCATAAGATAATGCTTAACCCTAAAGTAGCCGTAACACATAACAAGACGTTTGCATTTAATTTGAATTATTTAAAAAACGATAACCCTAAAGATTAAGTATAGGAATACTAGTCAACTAAACTTAGTTGACCAATAAAAATAAATAAAAATGTTTTAAATATAAAAAACTACTTCCCATGCTAATAAAAGTTTGGTAGAATTAGTATCTTACTAAAAATTAAATCAAATGACTACGTCGTAGAAAGAGTGTATCATGTCAAGAACTATCGAAAACCCTTATGAAAACTTTATTGCATTATCGAGATATGCAAGATGGATTCCAGAAGAAAACCGTCGTGAAACATGGGGGGAAACTGTAGATAGATATTTTGAATACATGCTAGAGCATTTAAAAGATAACAATAACTATGTTCCAGATTTAAAGTTAGTAGAAGAGTTAAGAGAAGCAGTTTATAATCGTAACGTTATGCCGTCAATGAGATCTGTAATGACTGCAGGAGCAGCATTAGATAGAGATCATGTTGCTGGATACAACTGCTCATTTGTTCCAGTTGACAGCCCAAGATCATTTGATGAAACAATGTATATCCTTATGTGTGGCACAGGAGTTGGATTTTCTGTTGAGTACAAGTATGTTAACAAGCTTCCTTCCATCCCAGAAACATTTGAAAAATCAACAACAGTAATTATTGTAGAAGATTCTAAACAAGGGTGGGCCAAGTCTTATCGTGAACTACTTGCATTACTTTGGACAGGACAGATTCCAGCAATTGATGTTTCTAAAGTTCGCCCAGCAGGAGCAAGACTTAAAACAATGGGAGGCCGTTCTTCTGGACCCCAGCCACTTGTAAATCTTTTTGATTTTACTATTGCAAAGTTTAAAAATGCAGCTGGTCGTCAATTAAAACCAATTGAAGCTCACGATATTATGTGCAAAATTGGAGAAGTTGTAGTTGTAGGAGGAGTTCGTCGTTCAGCAATGATTTCTCTTTCTAATATTAATGACATTGAAATGGCTGCAGCAAAATCTGGTAACTGGTGGGAAAATAATACACAACGTGCTCTTTCAAATAACTCTGTTGCATATTCACGCAAGCCAGAGATGGAACAATTTATAGCAGAATGGAAAAATCTTTATGATTCAAAGTCAGGAGAACGAGGCATATATAATGTGGCCGCAGCTCAAGCCCAAGCAGCCAAGTTCGGAAGAAGAGATCCAGATATTCACTATGGAACTAACCCGTGCTCAGAAATTATTTTACGTCCTTACCAGTTTTGTAATCTTTCAGAAGTCGTATTACGTGAAAATGATACAAAGAAAGATATTCAACGTAAAGTCGAACTTGCAACAATTCTTGGAACATGGCAATCAACATTAACAGACTTTAAGTATCTTCGTAAGATCTGGAAAGATAATACAGAAGAGGAAAGACTGCTTGGTGTTTCATTAACTGGTCAGTTTGGCCATAAGTTTATGTCTGGAAAAGACGATCTAGTTTCTTTAGAAGCATTCCTAATGACTCTTAGAGAAAAAGCAAGAGAGACAAATAAAGATGAGGCTGGGAAAATTGGGATTCCAGAGTCTGCAGCTATTACGTGTGTAAAGCCATCAGGAACCGTGTCTCAATTGGTCGGGGTATCTTCAGGAATGCATGCATGGCATTCACCATATTATATTCGTACAGTACGTGGCTCTAAGGGAGATCCAATTTCTACATTTTTGAAAGAGGTTGGTATTCCAGTTGAAGACGATGTTATGAAACCAAACGATACATATGTATTTTCATTTCCAGTCAAGGCTCCAGAGGGTGCAATTGTTAGAAATGATTTAACTGCTATTGAGCACTTGAACATTTGGCTAGTTTACCAACGTGCTTGGTGTGAGCATAAACCATCAATTACAGTTTCCGTAAAAGAAGAAGAGTGGATGGAAGTTGGAGCATGGGTATATAAGCACTTTGACGAAGTATCTGGAATTTCATTCCTTCCACACTCAGATCATTCTTATAAGCAAGCTCCATATCAAGAAGTTTCAAAAGAAGAATATGAAGACTTGTTAAGCAAAATGCCAAAGTCTATTAGATGGGAAGACTTATCTTTTTATGAAACAGAAGATGGAACATCTACAAACGCCACCCTGGCATGCAGTTCAGATGGCAACTGTGAGCTTGTAGACATTTCCGCTTAATAGGTATATAATATAAATTGGGGTAAAACCCAAAATTCCTGGGCACAATGCCCAGAAATAGGAGGATCTAATGCCAAAGCAAGATCTAAACAATGATGGAAAGGTAACTATGCAAGAAAAAATTCTAGCAGCGTTAGCAAGTTATGGTCGCCACTTCTTAGGTGCAGCCATTGCTCTTTACATGACTGGAAATACTGACCCAGGAGATTTACTTAAGGGCGGAATCGCAGCATGTTTGCCAGTTATTCTAAAAGCACTTAATACTAACGAGTCAGCTTTCGGATTCACAAAGAAGTAAATTTAATAATCAATTAGGATAGCTCCTGTGCTAAAATAGGCATAGGAGTTTTCCTATTTTAGGAGATTTTGCAAATGGCAGGTAAAAAGAATTTCGAAGTGGATCAAAATACCACTTTCAGCTTTATTGTTGAATACAAAGACAATAATGACAATCCAATCAACCTAACAGGTTCCTCGGCTAAACTTCAGGCTAGAGATACTCAGGGCGGAACTAAGCTTGCATTCAGCCTAACAAGTCCAGCAGGCGGAATTACAATTGATGGACCAAATGGTAAAGTAACATGCAAAATGACACCAACTCAAACTAATAAACTATTTTATCCAAAATCATCTTATGACCTTATGATCATAGACTCTAATGGAAATCGAATAAAATTGCTTGAAGGATTCTTCACCCTTAGCAGATCGGTAACTATATAATGGTAGAAAATGTAGTTGTAACCGAACAAATAAATAAAGTCATAATCCAGTCTCCTGGTCCACAAGGTCCAAGAGGTAAAAGTATTCTTAATGGAGCAGGTGCCCCAGCAGAAAATTTTGGCCTAGAAGGAGATTTTTATTATGACAAAAATACAACAAGATTCTATGGTCCAAAGCCAACAGACTTAACTTGGTCTGGAGCTACAAGCTACCTTTTAAACATGACTCTAGAGTATTCATGGGAGCTCACACAGGTAACTGGCCCAGTATCTGGAGTTTACTCTGTAGAAATTAATCACAATCTAGGAATGAAGCCAAATGTTACAGTTAAATCAAGCGCAGGCGACGTTTTAGAAACAGGAATAGATTATAATAGTAGTAACAAAATAACACTGACAATGGCTCAACCATTCTCAGGGACAGCGTACCTGTCTTAAGGGAGTTAGCAAATGGCAAGAAAATTTTTAGTAAGCGTTGATCTCAACAAGAATGAGTTACTCAATGCCAGAATTCAGAACTTAGGTTCTGCCCCATCAAGTCCAGTCACTGGTCAGATTTACTATGACACATCGAATAACACGATGTACTACTACAATGGACTAGCATCACCAGATGGTCCATGGATGCCAATGTCTGGCTCCACAGAGGTTATTCAAGATGTAATTGGTTCATCCGTATTAGCTGGAACAGCATTAACATCAACATATAACGACACAGCAGGAACAACAACATTAAGCTTAAACAATACAGCGGTAATAGCTGGAGCATATGGCTCACAAACAAAAATTCCTACATTTACAGTAGATGCACAAGGTCGTTTAACTGCAGCTGGTGAAGTAGACGTAGCAACAACATTAACAATTTCAGATGATACCTCAGCAACAATAGGAATCAATCTTCTTACCGAAACTCTTGAGATCAATGGCGGAGAAGGAATTGATGTATCAGTAACTGGAGACACAGTAACAATTTCAGGAGAAGATGCATCCTATACAAACAAGGGTGTTGCATCATTTAGCGCAACAGATTTCGTAGTAACATCTGGAGCTGTATCACTTAATACTGAATCAATTCAGGACATGATTGGCGGGATGGTAACATCTCCAAACACTGAAAATGGAATTACAGTAACCTATGATGATTTAAATGGCAAGGTAAACTTTGATGTAAATGATCCAACTATAACACTTTCAGGTGACGTATCAGGATCTGCAACAATGACAGACCTTGGCAACGTAGAAATTACAACAACAATTCAGCCAAATTCTGTAGCCTTGGGAACAGATACAACAGGTAACTATGTAGCAACAATTTCTGGAACAACAAATGAAATTGAAGTTTCTGGTTCAGGTTCAGAAAATTCTGCAGTAACAATTGGGTTGCCAAATGATGTTCAAATTACTGGAAACCTACAAGTTGGCGGCAACTTAAACGTAGTAGGAACAATTAACTCTGTTAATACTACTCAGGTAAACATTGTTGATAACAAGATCAATCTTAATACCGATCATACTGGAGCACCAGTTGCAGATGCTGGTATTCGTGTAGAGCGTGGAGAAGGCGCAGATGTTGAAATTCTATGGAATGAAACATCTGATAACTGGACATTAACAAATAATGGCACAAACTATCATGCAATAACAAGAAAGTATGTTGAAACACTTTCTACTTCAGCGACATCTTATGTAGTAACACACAACTTAGGAACAGCAGATGTAATGGTTCAAGTGTCTGAGACAGCATCACCATACGCAAAGGTAGAAACAGATATAGAGCTTACATCAGCCTCTACTGTGACTGTAAAGTTTGCTTCAGCACCAGCATCAGGAGCATACAAAGTAGTAGTAATAGGATAAAAGAATGGCTAAACAATTTTTAGTACCACTAAAACTTGTAAATCTTTCTCAGGATCCATCAGTAGGCACTACTGGAGAACTTTATCTAAATAGTGTAACTGGCAAGATAAGATTATATGTAAACGGAGCATGGGGAGACCTAAGTTCAGGCAGCACTGGCGGATCTGGTGGACTATTAGAGCACTCACACTCTTATGATGGAACAGTAGTTGGAGTACAAACTACAATTGCTATTTCATTTCCAAATTTAGACGGAGGCTCTGTTTATAACATAGTCTCAGCAATTGGAAACGTAGATGGAGGATTCCCAGAATCCTTCTATAGTTTAGAAGCAGCATATGATGGAGGAGTAATCTAATGGCAGTAACAATTCAATCACGCAGAGGTACTCTATCTAACTGGTCAACAGTAAATCCGATACTTGCAGACGGAGAAATCGGTGTAGACTTAACATCTCTTAGAATTAAAGTAGGTAATGGAACATCAACATGGAATCAACTAGACTACTCATTTGCTAAGATATTTTTTGGTTCAAATGCACCCGCATCAAATTTAGGATTCAAAAATGACGTATACATTGATAGCCTTACAGGTTTAATTTATAATAAAACAAATGATACTACATGGGCAGCAGGAACATCTATTGCTGGTAACTATGTAAATCTTTCTGATGTAGGTATTACTGTAGCATCTCTTTCAGGCGGAAAAATTCCAGATACTCAAATACCAGATGGAATTGCAAGAGATTCAGAAGTAACAACTGCTTTATCAAGCTATGTTCCTAATTCTCAAAAAGGTGCTGTTAATGGAGTTGCAACACTAGATGCAAACGGAACACTTCCAGACACTCAAATTCCAGCAGCAATTGCAAGAGACTCTGAAGTTACAACAGCAATAAATAATTTAAGTTCAACATTAACAACATCTATAGGAAACGTAGCATCAGATCTATCCACAAACTATGTTCCAAATACAGCTAAAGGTACTGCAAATGGAGTAGCTACTTTAGGTTCAGATGGAAAATTAACAGCTGGACAAATTCCAGCAATTTCAATTGTAGACACTCATGTTGTTTCAAGCTTAGCAGCACAAAACGCTTTAACTGTTCAAAAGGGTGACTTTGTAATTAGAACAGATGAAGGCAAATCATATATTTATGATGGCGCCGTCTATCAAGAAATTCTTACCCCAGGAGGTGGCGGAGGTTCTGCATTAATTACCTATCAAGCATGGTCTCCGACTATAGGTGGTTCGTTTAACCTTGGTAACGGTTCGGTATCTACAAGATACACAAAAAGTGGACAATTTGTTCAAGCTAATCTAAGAATTTCATGCGGATCAACAACTAACCTGGGAACAGGTTTAACTTTTACAATGCCAACTACACCAGTAGGCACAGTAAATATGTACGGAGCTATCACAAATAACAAGGTTGGGTACCCCCTAACTAAATTTGCCGAAAGCTCTGGAGTAGTAACCGTGGCTGGAGAAGAGAAAAAAATCAGCTACTCAGACTTAACCTCTATTGGAACATACGAAGATTTGGCAAGTTCATTTGTCAGATATGGAAGAATTACTGGAAATTCTCTCCACACCCCATTAAGAAATAATGGGTTGCTTTTAACAAATCAGTATGCTACAATAAATTTAACATTTACTTACGAAGGATAACATAGATTATGGCAGGACAAACAACTAACGGATTACCATATCCTCAGTCTGGAGACAACATCGATGTCCCAGCGGATATTCAGGCATTAGCTCAAGCAATTGAGTCTAATTTTATTACAGAAAATATTGTAGATGCAAAAGGCGATTTAATTGTTGCCACAGCAAGCAATACTGTAACTAAAGTTTCACTTGGTACAAACGGATATGTTTTGACAGCAGATTCTTCGGAAAGTTCTGGAGTAAAATGGGCGGTACCTTCAGCAGGTGCATTCGACCCAATTCTCTTTTTAGGAGTATAACAATATGGCATCAGATTATAAAGTACTTGGACAGGTAGCGCCAGCATCAAACACTGTCGATCTTTACACTGTCCCTTCAGGAAAAGCAGCAGTTGTAACAAATATTATTGTTACTAATCGCCACTCATCAACATCATCATACAGAATTGCTGTAAGACCAGCAGCCTCAGCAACAAGCAACGAACACTACATTGCTTACGACATAGATGCCCCAGGTCTTGGAACAACAGCCCTAACATTAGCTTTAACATTGCAGGCAGGCTATGATCTTGAAGTAACTTCAAGTTCTGCAAACTTATCATTTAGTGCATTTGGAACGGAGATATCATAACATGGCAATTAATCAATTAGGTGGCGGTAGCGCTGCTTTAGAAGCAAAGTTTAACGCAAAAGGAGATATCTTAGTAGCAACAGCTAACGACGTATCGGCTGCAGTTTCAGTAGGAGCCAATGGAACTATTCTAGTTGCAGACTCTTCTCAAGCAGCAGGAGTTGCATGGGCAGCAAATGCTCCAGACGTTGCAACAACAAAAGGTGATTTAATCACACGTACAGCATCAGGATATGCTAGAATCGGCGTCGGAACAAATGGACAGGGATTATTAGCTGATTCATCTACAGCAACAGGATTAGTTTGGGGAGCACCAGCATCTGTTGCATATTATGAAAAATTTCAAGTATTTACATCATCAGGAACATGGACAGCACCAGCATCTGTAACATCAGTAAATGTGCTAGCAATTGGCGCTGGCGGTGGTGGAGCTGCAGGAGCTAGAATTGGAGCAGGTAGCTTTGCATCCCCTGGTGGCGGTGGAGCTGGTGGAAACTGTGTTTTCATTAGGCAAGTTCCAGTAACATCTGGAGCTACTTACACAGTAACTGTAGGATCTGGAGGACTTGGTGGAACTGGACTAAACGTATTCCAATCATCATCTAACACAACACAAACAACTGGACCAACTGGATCAAATGGTGGAGATTCATCATTTGGATCAGTTAACACAGTACAATATGTATTAGCAAAAGGTGGCCGTGGTGGGGGAACACAAAACGTAAGCGGAGGATTCTCTAGCAGCGGAAATAGATACGGTCAATACTCTGTAGGAACTGGAGATTCTAGACAGGGTACATTCTGGTTCGGAATGCAGTCAGAAAGTGGTTATCAAAGCAACATTCGTTGGGATCAAGAAACCACTCCTAGAACAAGATGGTTTAGCCAAGACTCACAAGAAGATACTTCTGAGTACAATATCTACTATGGACCTAATGGATCAATGTGGTGGCCAGGAGGGTCATCTACATCGGACCTATCAAACACAACTGTTGCATCAAGACTAAATGGTCAGCCATTTGGTAAGGGAAACAACGGTAGTAGAGATTTAACAAAAGATTCAAACTCATGGTATAGAAGAGTAATTCTTCCAATGCTTTCTATTGATGTTGCAGGTGCACCTACCGCAGCAGCAGGTGGAAGCACATCAGCTGGAGCAACAGCACCAAGCGGTTTTGGTTCTGGTGGAGGTCGTGGAGGCTTAGGACACACAGCACTCGCAACTTCAACACCAGGAGATATGGGTAACGTTGGAGCAGGTGCAGGTGGCGGCGCAGGATTTAACGCTAACGCAGGTAACGGTGGAAACGCTGGAGCAAATACTGGTTCTGGCGGAGGTGGTGGTGGTGGAGCATTTGGAGCCGCTACATACATCTCAGGCAGTGGTGGAACTGGTGGCTCAGGAGTAGTAGTTCTAGGATGGGTAGGAGCATAATATGTCACAATACGTATACGTAAAAGATAATAAAGTAGTAAACATTGTTGAATTTGTAGATCCATCAGCGGCTACATTAGACTTGTTTAGAATTTCTGCTGGAGTAGATTCAATAGTAGAATTTGACGGCTATATAACAGTAGGAGATGGTTTTGACGGAACAACAAGAACTCCTAATAAACCATTTGAAGGATGGGTTCTATCAGAAGATGGAACATATTACCTTCCTCCAACAAACAAACCTTCAGACGATCATGTATGGTCTGATGAAGATGAAGACTGGGTTTTACCAGCTTAATTAAAATGCATTAATAATAAATGGCCTACTTCGGTAGGCCATTTATTTTATACTTAATTAAATTAAATTGTGAGGTATAATAAGATATATGGCAACTAATTTCCCAACATCTTTAGATACATTAGTTAATCCTTTACCAGGAGATAATGTTAATGCTCCTTCACATGCCGACCAACATACAAATGCCAACGATGCTATTGAAGCACTAGAGCAAAAAGTTGGTATAACAAATTCGGCTGTAACAACAACACATGATTATAGAATTTCTCAAGTAGAAGCATTAGTAGGATCTGCAGTATCAGGATCTAAATCAATTGTTGAAGATGTCAGAAATCAAAGCGGTGTTTCTTTAACTAAGGCAACTCCAGTATATGTATCTGGGTCAACAGGGGCCTCTGGACGTCTACTTGTTTCTCCAGCTTCAAATTCCGCAGAATTAAGTTCATCAAAAACAATGGGTTTAACATCATCTACTATTTCAAATAATAGTAATGGTCAGGTAGTATCTGAAGGAATTCTAGAAGGAATAGATACAACTGGAGCAGTAGACGGAGATCCAGTATGGCTAGGTACAAGTGGTCAAAAGATATACGGAATTGCTAATAAACCTTATGCGCCTGCACATTTAGTATTTTTAGGTATTGTAATTAGAGGCGGGCAACAAAATACAGGATCTATTTATGTAAAAATACAAAACGGTTTTGAGATAGAAGAACTACACAATGTATCAGCACAAAATCCAGCAACTGGAGACATCCTTGTATATAATGCAACAACTGGATTATGGGCATTACAGACATCTACAACATTTGTAACAACAACAGATTTAGGTAACTCTTTAGGAAGCTATGTACCAACTTCAGATGTTGGACAAGTAGACGGGGTAGCATCTCTAGATTCATCTGGAAATGTTCCTGTTTCACAATTAGGAAATTTAATTGATGCAGCCCCAGCAGCTTTAAATACATTAAATGAATTAGCAGCAGCATTAAATGATGATGAAAATTATGCTACTACTGTAACCACAGCACTATCAGGAAAGGCTCCATTAGCCTCTCCAGCCCTTACTGGAACCCCAACGGCTCCAACAGCGGCATCAGGTACAAGTACAACACAAATAGCCACTACGGCCTATGTACAAGACTCTTTAGCCATGGCAATGGCATTAGCGTTATAAGTCCTTAAATGGTAAAATTTGTTAGGAGATAAATATGCCAGCAGTACAGTTTGATTTAACCAACTTCAACTCCGTCATTCAGGCGAAGATGAATCAGTTGCATTCTACAACTTCTTCTAACGACATGATTCTTATCTTAAAGGCGCTAGAATCGGCATATGCTACAATTTTAAATGGTACTGCAATAAATAACGCTAATGCTATTTCAGATATCGGTGATACTAAAGTAGCAGCAGTAAATACAGCAGGAACCACTCAAGTAGCCGCAGTAAATTCTGCGGGAACAACACAGGTTGGTCTAGTAAATACAGCTGGAACAACTGGTGTAACAAATATTAATACAAATAAGACAACAGCTTTATCTGAAATTGATGTTGCAAAAACTCAAGCGGTAGCACTAGTTACTAGCGCAGCTGGCGGAACAAATCCGTTCTTATTGATGGGGGCATAACAAATGGCACAAGAATATAAAATTTTAGGGCAGGCTCAAGCAACAACTGCTCCAGCACAAGAAAACATTAATCTTTATCCAGATCCAAATCATGAAAGATACACATCAGAACAAAATTTTGACCCACATAGCGGAACCGCCTCTGTAGTAACTCCAGGGGCTGCAACTAATAGTATTTGGTATTGGGAAACTCCAATAAGTGCAGGAACTTCTCATGCATATCAACATTGGCCATTAAATGCTGGCTCAGCATCTGGAACAACAACTTCTGGAAGAACTGGATATGTTAGATTTTCTAATCATGAAAACATTGGATCACATAATGATAGCCATACAAGAAAATGGAGATTAGATACAGCTAAAACAGGAGCACTTGTTGCTGGAAAAACATATACATTAGATTTATGGGCACACGCAACTTTAGATTCTTATTCTCATGGATCACAACACGGATATTCTCGTGTAGAATTTTGGGACGGTGCAGCTTGGCAATATATTATGGCTGGAATTCCATCAGATAGAGCAAGTCATATCAATGATGTTAACAACCATGGCGCTGCAGGATTTTATCAAATTCAAACTGATGCATCTGGTAATAGAGCATCATGGGACGGTGGTTGGCGTAGATTTTATAAAACATTTACTGCCGCAGGATCATCAAAATTTGATATGAGAGTAAGTTTATCAACCCATTCTAATAATCAATGGCATAGAATTTTCTTAGACAATGTATACTTGGCAGAAGGGGCTATTCCAAGAGCTCTTATTCCAGCAAAAGCTCCAGATGGAACTAGTGGAAATACGTTGGCTCTTCATACAACTCCATTTACGACAAGATCTGAGGGGTGGTCTGGAGACGCTTACAATTCACCAACAACAAGAAAGTTTACTGGAGATTGGCAAAATCTTTATATTGTTCCAGATTTAGTAGGAGCTTCTGCAGTTGTTTCTACAATTACAATATCTAATAGCGGATCTTCTACAGCAACTTATAGAATTGCAATACAAAAATTTGGAGAAACATTAGCAAGCAAGCATTTCGTTGCATTTGATCATACAATAACTCCAACTTCTTTAGAAACACTAACCCTAGGAATAACCCTAGGAAGACAAGATAAAATTATAGTTCAATCAGATACAGAGCGTTTAGTATTCTCTGCATTTGGAACGGAGAATACTCTATAAAATGACTTATAGAAAAAGCGTCGGAGCTCCGTTATCAGCTGGAGGAACAGTCACGCAAAACTATTCTTCCTATGTCCTACTTGCTGAGACTTCACCACTTTCTGGTACAACTAATTCAGTAAGCGGAATGTCAAATCCCCAAATGATCAATGGAACAAGTCAATTAACCTTTTCTGGTATTCCACAAACATATAGGGATCTTAAAATTCAATTTTCTTATATGTCTCATAATACTAATAATGATAGCCAATATAGAATTTCTTGGTGGTATAACAATGACACTACAAACAATAGATACTTTTCTCGTGGAGGTACTCAGGCAAGTGGTACTCCAGGACATAACTCAGACAACACAGACAGACACTACTTTTTCTATAATTACAATCACTTAACTCGTAGAAATGATTGGCCTGGACAGGGAGAAATTATTATTCCTGAGTACTCTAGAACTCTTTCTACAAATTATAGAAGCGCCTATGGAACATCCTGGAATATGGTAAGCTTAAGCTATCCAACTCAGTGGGGATTTCATTACTATAATAACGATGTAGTAAAACTACCAGTAACACGGCTAGATTTTAGCTGGGAATCAAACGTAGGGTTTTGTGAAAAATCAAGAATTAGCATTTACGGTATAGGTGCTGTATAATATAAACGGAGGAAAAAATGCCATCAACATATAATTTATTTGAAAGATACGGATTCATATCTCCATCAGAATCTGGAGTAGTTTCCTATGCTCCAGTAAAGAACGGTTTAGGAATTACTGTTTCTCAAGGAGTAACAAATCAAGTCTATAGCTTTGATGCAACTGCAGATTATTCATCTTATTCAACAACAGGATTAACAGGATACTATGATCCATATTTTGGAATGGTAGGAGTAGGTTGCCCTAAATATACAATAGACGGAACAACGCTTAGCCCAACAATTAAATTTCCTTCAGAAAATTATTTTCAAACATCTTCAGATACTTATAAAACAGGAAGCATATATATATGGAGCGAGTATGCCCTTCAATTTAGATTAGATATGCAATTAAGAAATAATGGAGATTCCCAGGTTGGCGGAGTAGATAGTTCTTCTATAATTACACTTACTCCATTTAAATGGAATAAAATAGTTACAACTACTTCAGCAAATTCTACTAAAGTTTTAATGACATTAAATGTTATGAATATTGCAGCAGCAGATTTCGGTAAAAAGTTTTGGATAGATATGGTTCAAATTGAAAACAATAGATTTGCAACATCTCCACACAACGACATTGTAAGAGCAGGCGGATCTTGTATATATACAGTTCCAAATTACGGAGCAGACTATACAGTTACTGGATGGACAGAAATTGGATCTCAATGTTCTGCTACAGCAGGAGGATCTCATCCATTCTTTACGCTATATAAAACAAATACTTCTTATGCTACAGCAAGATACATGGAAGGCTCTACAAAAGTATATGCTTTTAAAGATGACACCGATCCAAATACTGAGGTAAATGTTAATAGCATAGATTATAATCCAGGAGACCTAGTATTTTTTGCCTTAGTTCACGATGCTGGAACATTTAAAATGTATACAGCTAAATCTGGAGGAACTTTATCTTCAGCACAAGCAAACACAGAATGGGAAGGATTTGATAGGATATACCTTGGATCTGATCCAGTAAACGGCTTATTCGCAAACGCTCCTACTGAACAATTCTTATTCTGGGATGAAGCTTTAACAGAAGAAGAAATTACAACAATTTTTGGCAGCGCAAATGCTTATGACTTTACGTCAGATAAAAGAATTGTTTTGGCTGCCGCAACACCTAATACAGCAGGAACATCTAAGGCTTTAGCAATATCTGGAACAGGATATTATAGAAACCTAGATAGAACTGTATCATTAGATGTAGTTGCTTTAAATGGCCCAGCAGGAACAATTTCTACAACAACTGGTTTTTCATCAGCCTCTCATATTTTTTATGGAGCAGATACAGATAAATTGTTTTTAAATGGTATAGTTGCTACTGGAACAAATTTATCTACAGCAGTTTTATATAGGGTATTAGGTCTAATTGATACCCCATCAGTCGGACTAACTGCATATGCAGTTAAGATTTAGGAGAAAAAATGGCTATTTGGTTTAAGCAACTTTCAGAAGATGACGGCACTATATTAAAATTTTCTGACGATGCCCCTACTTGCGAAGTATATAGAAATTCTCAAGAAGTTCAAGACTGGCTGTTAGCTGGAAATGAAATTGAAACTATTACAAAGGCTCCAAAGCCAGAAGATGAGCCCGAAGAAAATATTTCAACTGATCCATTAGCATGGCGATAAAATACTAGACATCTAATATAATAAATGATATTATAGTATATATAAAATTTTTTTATATATTTTTAGCAGAAAAGATTTTTTGTGGATAAAGTAAACAGCATTGCTATTGTAGGTGGCGGGTCTTCTGGATGGATGGTAGCTGCAACCCTAATTAATTCTTTTCCAGAAAAAGATATAACATTAATTGAAAGTCCCAATATATCTACTATTGGTGTTGGCGAGAGTACGCAGGCAAAAATAACACAATGGGCACAGTCTATAGGAATTGATCATAAAGATTTCATGCAATATACTGAAGCTTCTTATAAAATGAGCATTAAGTTTACTGATTTCCACAAAAAAGGAGACGGAGGGTTTCACTACCCGTTTGGAAGATTTTATGGCGGAGATGCCGAGTTTGGCTCTAAAGATTGGCACATGAAAAAAACCCTATATCCAGAAACACCAATTCAGGACTATTGTAATTCTTTTTTCCCACAGATGGCTTTAGTAAATAAAAATAAAATAAATGAAAACCAGTATAACATATTTAACGACTATGATTTTGATAAAGACACAGCTTTTCATTTCAATGCCACAAAGTTTGCTTTTTGGCTAAGAGATAGGTATTCAATACCAAGAGGAGTAAAGCATCTTAAAAAAGAAATTACTGAAGTTAAAACAAATGAAAATGGAATTTCTGGTTTAGTTTTAGATGACAACTCAGAGTTTAAAGCAGACCTTTATATAGATTGTACTGGCTTTAAAGCTTTATTAATTAAAGAAACATTTAACATACCATTTGAAGATATATCAGAATATCTTCCATGCAACAGCGCTTGGGCAGTTCAAATACCGTATGTAGATCCAGAAAAAGAAGTTGAAAACTTTACAAATTGCACAGCATTATCAAGCGGATGGGTGTGGAATACCCCACTATATTCAAGAATTGGTACTGGATATGTGTATAGCGACAAGTTTATTTCTGACGAAGATGCTCTATTAGAATTTAAAGAGTATTTAAAAAATAAAAAAGAGCCAATATACGCTCCAGAAAGAATTACAGAAGATTTAAAATTTAGAAATATTAAAATGCGTACTGGAGTTCATAAAAAACTATGGCATAAAAATATGGTTGCAATAGGACTTTCTGCTGGCTTTATAGAACCACTTGAAAGCAATGGTCTTTATACCGTACATGAGTTTATTAAAATTTTGGTTAGGTCATTAGACAAAGGATTTGTAAACCAGTTTGATGTAGACTCATTTAATTATGAGTGTAGAAATATATTTTATGGATTTATGAAATTTGTTCAAATGCATTATACCCTAAGTAAAAGAAGAGACTCCGATTTTTGGAAACATATGACTTCTTTGGAAATAGATTTAGAAAAACCTAGTGGTTATAATCAGGTGTCTTCAACAAGGACAGCCTATTCTTATGAATATGAAACTAACAGCGGAATACATTGTATAGCTGTAGGACACAACAATCTACTTTTTGGTAACTACGCAATTAAAGAATTTGAAAATGAAAATAAAAGTACTAATTTCGAATTAGCGGCTAAAGGATTTATATTTAGATCAGATAAGTCTAAAGAAAAATGGAATAAAGAAGCAGAAAATTCTGAAAACCATTATGTATATTTAAAGAAAAAGTTTCATTCAGATGGAGATATAAATGAATATTAAAAAAATAAAATTTAATACTAGCTCTATAAACTCATTTGAAAAACACATAGATGTCTTAACACTATCAGACATACCATCTCCATCAAAAAAACATATTCCAGATTGGTATAAAGATACTCCAAACCCAAGAAAAAATAGCATGAAAGAAATAAAAGTAAAAAATTTTAAAAGCTGCATGCCATTTGGGGACGCATTTTTAACTGGATATATGCTAACAACACCATGTGATATTTTTATTGAAAAAATAGAAGGAAAAGACCCTTATATATATAATTCACTTAACCTAGATATATTTAGTTCAAGATCTCGTGACGCAAGTGGGCTAATGAAATTTCCAGAAAACTGCTATGATGTTTCTTATATATATAGACACAATATGCATATGAGTCTTCCAAAAGGATATAGTGCATTAGTAACACATCCACTTAATAGAAATGACTTGCCGTGGATAGCTCTTTCTGGAATTGTTGATGCAGACAAAGAACCTTTACGTCCAGGACAATATCCAATATTTATAAAAAAAGATTTTGAAGGAATGATTCCAAAAGGAACACCAATTTTACAAATAATTCCATTTAAAAGAGAATCCTGGAAATCTGAAAAAGACGATTCTCTTCTTAAAACATATAGCAAAAGCGCATATGGATTATTTTCAACTTTCAGTAATTGGTATAAAAAAACTGGATGGACAAAAAAGGAGTATAACTAATGACTAAAAATAACAATCACATGCAATGGCTTACTGCCCTAAAAACTATGGGACATAAAAAATATTGGACAAGGGCCAACACCGTAGAGTTCTTTGCTTTTGTTGCCAAGGCAGCTATTATTATTCCAGGACTTATTTTTGACGTAAGCATTTGGTGGTTTTACATATTTGCCTTAGTTTCAAGTCTTGGACTTATTTGGTCGTCTACGGTTAAAACCATCCCCACCCTTATTTGGTTTAATATACTGTGGAGCTGTTTAGCGATAGCATACATAGCTAAACACTTTGGTTTAATTTTATAAAATGCGTTTTCATGTGGTAAGTCTTCCACATACTCAAACAACTAAGAAGTATGTGAATTGCGCTTTTACCGAAAAGGTAAGGCGCTTTTGTCTTATGATGAAAGACTTGGGTCATGAAGTTTATTTATATGCTGGTGAAGAAAATGAAGCTCCATGCGATGAATTAATTACTTGTATATCAGAACAAGAAAGACTAGAGGCTTTAGAAGGAAAACATTTTACTTCTGCCTCATTTGATATAACACAGCCTTACTGGGATAAATTTTTAAATACCGTAATAAAAGAATTAGGCCCACGACTTCAGCAAAAAGATTTTATATGTTTAATTGGCGGAACATCACATAAGCCAATAGCAGATGCGTATCCAAATCACATGTCAGTAGAATTTGGAATAGGTTACGGATCAAGTTTTGCTAAGTACCGTGTTTGGGAATCTTATTCCTGGATGCATTCCTCATATGCTTCATATAAAGATCCAACAAAAGTTGACGGGTTATTTTACGATACAGTAATCCCAGGATACTTTGAACCAGAAATGTTTCCATTTCAGCCAGATAAAAAGGACTATTATTTATATATAGGTAGAATGATAGAAAGAAAAGGCGTAGGCATAGCATCTCAAATGTGCAAAGAGATTGGTGCAAAATTAATAATGGCTGGGCCTGGAGACTATATACCTGAGTATGGCGAGTATATTGGACCAATAGATTCTGATAAAAGAGCAGAATTAATGGGTGGAGCAATTGCAGTTTTAGCACCAACAACATATGTAGAACCATTTGGAAACATTGTTCCAGAAGCACATTTTTGCGGAACCCCAACAATTACAACAGACTGGGGAGCATTTGTAGAAACAAATCCAAATGGAATAACTGGGTATAGATGCAGGACACTAGATGAATTTTGTAAAGCGGCGGAAGACGTTAAGAAATTGAACCCTCAAATAATACATGATCGTGCTATGGCCACATACTCAGTAGATGTTATAAAATATAAGTATGACAAGTATTTTAAAGGACTTTTAACTCTATGGGACCAAGGATGGTACACAAGATTATAAGGCTAATAATGGTACAATATAAAAATGGCAACCACAGGTAAAGGTTTTCGATACCCAGATTATTCAAACACTCCAGATGTCCCTAGAGACCTTGGGTACCTTGCCGCAGACGTAGATACCTATTTAGGTACACATCCTGGCCCTACAGGCCCTACAGGCCCTACAGGCCCAGCAGGAGCCACAGGCCCTTCAGGACCACAAGGCGTAATAGGTGTTACTGGAGCTACAGGACCAACTGGAGCCACAGGCCCTTCAGGACCACAAGGAACTGCCGTAACTATTTTAGGAACATATAATTCTTTAGGAGAATTACAAACGGCACATCCAACAGGAAGTGCTGGAGATGGATATTTAATTGGCGGAACATTATATGTTTGGTCAGTTAGTACGACATCTTGGGTAAACGTTGGAAACATTCAAGGACCAACAGGTGCGACTGGACCAACAGGTGCAACAGGTCCACAAGGATCTTCTGGCGCAGACTCAGTAGTTCCTGGACCGACTGGACCAACGGGACCAGCAGGCGCTACAGGACCATCAGGTCCTCAAGGAATTCAAGGAATTCAAGGACCATCTGGACCAACAGGCCCAGTAGGATCAAGTGGACCAACTGGACCATCAGGTGCAGACTCTACAGTTCAAGGACCAACTGGACCAACAGGCCCAGCAGGTGCCACTGGACCAACGGGACCAGCAGGAGAAGTAACCTTACTTGGAGCACAAACACTTGTAGATAAAACATTAAACTATCCTACATTTTTATCTGGAACAGAAACGGTAAATATAGTTGCTTCAGCAGCAACTGGAACAATTAACATCGATGCTGAAACATCAACAATTTATTATTATACTTCCGATGCAACAGCAAATCATACTTTAAACTTTAGATATAATTCTTCTACATCTTTATCTTCAAAGTTAAGCGTTGGAGAATCAATTACATTTGTGTGGATGAATACAAGTGGTGCAACAGCATATTACCCATCTGCTATTCAAGTTGATGGATCATCAATCACACCAAAGTGGCAAGGAGGAACTGCACCAACTGGAGGCAATACAAGCTCTGTAGATCTTTATACTTTTACTATTTTAAAGACAACAGCTTCTCCAGCCTACGTAGTTCTCGGATCACAAACTAAGTTCGCATAGGAATAATATATGCCAATAATATCATCTAGAGGTTCAGGCTCTTCAAGAGGGTTTGGCTTTGGCATTGGCAAATCTGGACCAATTGCAAATGGCGGAGATATAATTGCAACATACGGATCTTACACATATCATACATTTTTAAATACTGGAACATTTACAATGCTTTCATCTAAGCCAGTAGAAGTTTTAACAATTGGTGGAGGCGGAGCTGGTGGAGGACACCACTCAACACTTTATACAACATATGGTGGTGGAGCTGGAGCGCTACTTTTACAAAACACAACTCTTTCTCCTAATACATATTCAGTTACGGTTGGAGATGGAGGCTCTGCCCCATATTCAACACAAGGAATTAGAGGTCCAAATGGATCACCTTCACAGTTTGGCAGCCTAACTGCAGCAGCAGGAGGTGGCGGTGGTGGAGCAAGCAGTGGAACTTCAGCATATTTTAATTCACAATCTCAAGATGGGTCGGCTGGCGCAAACGGTGGAAATGGTGGAGGAGGATCACCAGCAGGTTCTGGAACTCAAGGATTTTCAGGAGCACTTGGCGGTGGAGGCGGAGCAGGAGGAGTAGCTTCATCAACACTAGCAGGAGCAGGTGCATCATATACAGATTGGTCAATAGCTTCAGGTAAAGGAGTAAACGGACTATTTGCTGGCGGTGGAGGATCTGCAGATTATATTACAGTTAGCGGTGGAGGAGGACAAGGCGGAGGCCCAGCACCTTGGGGCGGAAGTGGTGAAACAGGAATTCAAAATACTGGAGGCGGAGGCGGAGGCGCAGGTAGAAATCAAAATTCTTTTAGTCCAGGCGGTAGCGGAGCAAAAGGAATTGTAATTGTTAGATATTTAGGATCTCACCCAGATGCAATTATACGGACAGCACCAGGTGCAGTTCCTACAAATTCTGGAGCACCAGCAATTGGCGGATCGGCATCAGCTGGAAGTACATTGACAAAAACATCAGACGGATCTTGGAGCGGTCAAACATCATTAGAGTATAAGTGGCAATACTCAAACAATGGATCTGTATGGGGAGATAGAACTTCTTGGTCTTCAACATATTCAGATTATTCAATAAGTCCAACATCTACCGCACAATCACCATGGCAGTATTTTACTTCTTATCCAGCAAAAAATTCTACAAATGAGTCATATAATTTAAGACAAAATATTAATGGAACAGCAGATCAGGGACTATACTACAGACTTGCAGTACGTGGTGTAAATTCAAACGGATCATCTGCTCCAGCATTTTCCAGTGCTACATCACAAATACCTTTAATTCCAGTATATTCTGGAGGAGGAAGTTACACTGGGTCTTTAACCTCTGGAAGCACAATATCTGCAACAAGAGGAACATGGAGTGCAACAGCAAATCAATGGCTATATCAAATATTTAGAGCATCTAATTCAACTGGAAGCAACATAACAGCATTTCTACAACTAGGGTCTACTGATAGCGCAGGAAACCCGTCTTCTGGATGGGGAAACTCATTTGGACGTAACTATACCATTGTTTCTGCAGATAGAGGATCTTATCTTGGTATGATACTTACCCCAATTGGTGGTAGTATTAGTGGAGGAAGTGGTGTTACAATTGTGTTTGGACTGGTACCATGATAAATGAAATATTAATTGAAAAAACAGAAGAAGCCCCAACTCTATTTAAGGTTTCTTTAAATAATGAATCTGATGAGTTATATACTCAATGGATTAAATCTACAATTGGTTCAAGATGGGTTGATGTTCAAGATAACGGATTGAGTTTAATTAGAGAAAATAGGGATGGCATAATTTACATTTATGATGAATTATCAGATACGTGGGATATAGATGTCATATAAACTAAATGTTCTTTCTAACTCACCATTAGCATTCTGGCCTCTAGATTCTATTTCTAGTAGTGGACTGTTAACATATCAAGACTTATTAGATGACTATTCTACATACACACAATTCCTAAACGGCTTTGACACATATGCAGAATCTAGTGGATCCACTACGCCTGATATCTCTGGTTCAAATAATACTGGAATATATATAGGACTTTTATATGAAGATGCAATTCCTCTGGTATCAGGACTGGCTCAGTCAAGAAAAATTAAAGGGTCTTCATCAATATTTTATCCAACATTAAATGATCATACTCAGCCACAATCATCAGTAGGATTTGGCACATCAAATTCTTCAGATAACGATTTTACTTTAGAGTGTTGGACTTATATAGATACGTCATCTACGTTGGATATTCCATTAATTGGAGATTTATCAGAGGATGTTGGTTTATTTTACAGCAAAGGCAATATTGTATTTAAGTTAAATTCTCAAGAAATTACATGGACAATTCCATATACTAAAAGAGCTTTACATATAGCGGCAACCTATAGCTCTGGAAACGCATATCTTTATATTGATGGCAAAATGGAAGTACAGAAAGACCTAGGTAATTTTGCATTCACCAATACCAATTTAAATCTTTCTTCTGGCCCAGTAAATAATTCTAACGACTATATGCTAATTAATGCAGTTGCAATTTATAGATACTCTTTAAGTTCTCAAGCAATTAAAAATCACTATGATAGCGGGAAAACAATTGATTCAAATCAGGTGGTTTATCCTGACGGCGGAGAGCTGTTTAATTTATATGATAACGCATTGTCGACAAAATACTCATACTCTTATCCAGCAAATAGACAATGGGAAGACTTCTTAACAAATGACTTATATTATGACAATATAAATAATGCAATAAGAATTGCTTCAGGATCTGGTGTTGCAAAAACCGTTATCCTCAATGATTTTATAACTATTCCAAGCGGAGCAGAAATGGATGACTCCAGAATAGAATGGGACGGGAATAATGGAATTACAGTCCAGACAAGTATAGATGGCATAACCTATCAGTCTTGTATAAATGGACAAGCAATCCCACAATACTCTCTATCATCATTTAGCGCCTCTAGAAACCTATATATAAGAATTACAATGACGACTTCAAATAACAGTCTATACCTTCCTAAACTATATAGCCTATCAATGAGCTTTTATAACAACCAGGTATTCTATGCAAATAACTCAGCATCCTATATATCCCCACTTCAGGGAAATGTAGGGCTAAGCAATAACAAATATGAGATACTTTCAAGAGATGCAAGAAATGGAATAGCCCTAGAAACAGGATCAGCCTTTTCAATAAATACCAATACTCTAACTAAATCATTAGAGTTCTTCTATACTCCATCTACAATAAATAACGGCGGGCTAGTAAAGTCAATTTCTGGATCTGGTTATTCAGCATCCAACTTTTCTTGGTCATCTTCAGTAATATCCAAAACCAATATAGATAAGATATACGTCAATGGGATAGATAAAAGTACCCAGACAGATATCCATAATATCTTTGCCAAAGATCAGATGTATCATGTGGTAATCACATTTACTAATCCTATATCTGGGCAGATTGATATAAACTACTCTACCGCTGGCGCAATTTCGGCACTTTACCAGAATATAGAGATATATGATTATGCCTTAACTCTAGCTAAATCAGTAGAGCATTTTAATCTATACCTAGGAAATGCAACCGTATCCCTATCTAATTCGTTAATGAGCATGACAGAAAACTCTTTTAACTACTATAATTACGACTGGACAGTAGTACAAAATATATAATTTTGTCATAACGGCTGACAAAATCTGGACTTTGACCCAA
>Ga0164292_10000800_pt1 | contig 25013 bp, 26 predicted proteins | sample GEODES117metaG_FD_111486 | JGI IMG/M metagenome (GOLD analysis project Ga0164292, IMG submission 111486) | Eutrophic lake water microbial communities from Lake Mendota, Wisconsin, USA - GEODES117 metaG | ecosystem: Environmental > Aquatic > Freshwater > Lake | place: USA: Lake Mendota...
GAATTAAAACAAACTTACAAAAACGTAAGATTTGAGGCAAGCACGGTCTGCAAAAAACCTTTAAGGTCAATTCAACTGGTAACGAAATTCTGGGTAGATAAACAGGAAGATGTTGATGGTAATGTTAAAGCCAAAAAATTACTCAGAGAATGCCGTCAAACACTTGCGTTAGAAGTGGGGGATTGGTTTCATAAAGAAAAAATGATTTCCGTATCTGATGTACCAGCGAATATGAAATACAAAACAGAAAAATTCTTTTGCTTATTCGAATTTACCTTGTTTGTAAAAAAACAATTCAGCAGTGATATAGAATTGATGTACGAATTACACAAAGCAACAGACACGCTCTATAAAAACGTTTTCAAACCTCGGCAGGATTTATCCACCAGGAAATTATAACATTCAAATTTTTTTATTATCTTTGAAAACTTAAAAAATACTGTTATGCAAAAAAAATGTTTGAATTGTAAAATGGAAAAAAATTTAACATCATTTTATAAAAATAAAATGTGTAAGGATGGATATAGGAATTTTTGTAAAGAATGTTGTAAAGAAAATCAAAAGGAATATCGTCAAGAAAATCGAGAGGAAATATTAATAAAAAAACGATTAGATTATGAACTGAATAGAACGAAATATTTAGAACAAAAAAAACTAAAATATTACACGAATCCTTTTAATAACGATGAACAGAAAAAAGATAGACAAAATAGAAGAACAGAAATTTCAAAAAAAAATAAAAAAGAATATCAAAAAAAATATCGCAAATTACGGAGTGAATCTGACCCACTATTTAGAGTCAAATATAATATCAGACGAAGGTTAAATGATTTTTTGAAAAACAGAGCAAAGAGAACATCCGAAATTTTAGGTTGCACATACAATGAGTTTATAAATCATATTGAAAATTTATTTAAAGAAGGAATGTCTTGGGATAATTATGGCTTAAAAGGTTGGCATTTAGACCATATCTATCCATTAGCAAAAGCTAAAACAGAAGAAGAAATTTATAAATTAAATCATTATTTAAATTTCCAACCACTGTGGTGGTATGAAAATTTACACAAATCAGATAAACTACCGCAAGAAATGAATAATGAAGCTGCAAGCCAACGAATTATTTGAAAAAATAAGAGACAAAATCCTGGAGGAAAAAAGATATATTTTCCTGCGAGGTTCCTCCCGTTCTGGTAAAACCAGAGCAGCCATTCAAATATTAATTGTTGAAGCTTTAGTTCAACCAAAACTCACTATCACAATCGCAAGAGAAACCCAGGTATCCATCAAAAATACAATCCTGGTAGACTTCCAAGAAGAAATGGAAAAACTTGATTTGTGGGATGAAAAATCTTACAACAAGGTTGACATGCTTTTCAAATTTAAAAATGGCTCTACGGTCAGATTTATAGGCTTAGACGACAAGACAGGAAAGCTTCGCGGAATGAAATCAGACATCGTTATGGTTGATGAGGTCAACACGATTGAAATGAACAGCTTTGTTCAACTGGACATCCGAACAGAGAAATACATAATTACAGCTTATAATCCACAAATCCCGACTGATTGGTGGGGCCTTGATTACGAGAAAAAAGATAAGGGTTGTGTTTTAATCTCAACGTGGAGAGAAAATGCATTCCTGGACGAACGGATAATAGAAAGCATAAACTCACTCAAGGAAACAGACCATGACCTTTGGTTAATTTATTCTGAATCCCAGATTGTCCCCCCACGTGAAATCGTATACCAAAAACCAGAAATCTACGAGGGGGAACCACATGGTACAAAATACACTTACTATGGATTGGACTTTGGTTTTAGTTCAGACCCAGCCGCACTGGTGGAGGTCAAAGTCAGGGACAAGGATTTATTTGTACGTGAGCTGATATATCAACAGGGATTAACCAATGATGACTTATTGCATCTGATGCGTAACGAACACAACCTGGACCGCACACATGACATTGTGGCCGACTCTGCTGAACCAAAATCAATCGAAGAACTCAACAGGGGGGGACTAAAAGTACGTGGTTGCTCTAAAGGCGCTAACTCAGTTTTGTTTGGTATACAGAAAGTCAGACAGCACAAAATTTATGTGCATAAAGATTCAACAAACCTCATCCAGGAGTTTGAGAACTACCGCTACAAAAAAGACCGTTCAGGAAGGGTAACCAACCAGACACAAGGCCTGGACCACTTACTTGACGGACTACGCTATGTAGTAGCAGAATTCATACATAACAAACCAAAAAAATTCGCGATAATATGATTGAAATTTTAATTGATGGTAAAGTACAAAAGGTTAACACAGAGATGACCATTGAGCTTTATCAGACCATACAAAAAAACCCACTTAAATATACCAACCCTTCAGAGATGCTAGCCCTCTATTTGGGTATTACGGTTGAAGAATTAAAAGACCTACCGGTAGACCAAATCAGATTTGTGGAGGGAGTTCTATCTTCACACATCCTTAGACCAAACCCTGACGATGTTGTTTTTACATTTCAATTCGATGGTGTTACCTATGGTCTGGAAAATGATTGGGGCAATATGAAGTGGGGGCAATGGGTTGACCTGGAGGTATTCTCCCAACAAGATAAAATAACTGATTCAATCCACATAATAATGGCATTGCTATATCGCCCTGTTGTTGTAGAAAAAGGGACGGAATATAAGCTTGTGGATTTTAAGTCAGCCGAGGTTATGGAGAGAGCTGAAATGTTTAGAAAAAATCTACCAATAGCTTATTGGTTTGGCTGTGCCAATTTTTTTTTTCTCATCGCAAAAGAGTACATTACCAATATAGAAAATTCTACGAAAGCGAAGATGAAGCTAATCAGGTTAATGAAACCGATAACGAAGATACTCCCCAAATGGCTCCATCCGAAGGTGCTGCGCGATTCTACTTCAACCTAACATATACCCTGGCGAAAGAGGACATAACCAAATTCGAACGCATCAATGACAGCAATGTATATTTATGTTTGAACACTGCATCACTTATTAAAGACCGCATAGTTCAACAAAAAAATGAATTGCAAAAAATGCAAAATCAACCTAAAGAAATACGATGAATTATTACATAACTTTTCATAGGGTCTTGGACCTGATACAAGAATTTCAAAAACAGAGTCCAATTCTCAATACATTCGCTTATGGAAATTTGGTTGATTTTGGACAGCTTCATGTCTCTGGTGGTACCGTAGAATACCCATTCTTATTTGTGGTTCCTCAGAGCATTCAATACGACGAAAACACAACAACATACCAGTTGTCTTTAATATTCGCTGACATCTTAAATTATGACCTCTCAAACGAAAAGGATTGCGTCAGCGATATGAGCTTGGAAGCAAAAAGATTTCTGTCTTATTTAAAGAGGGGGATTCACACATTTCCAGATTTATACGACAATCTAGATATAAATTTTCCAGTACAAGCAATACCATTTTTTGAAAGATTTGGTGACCATGTTGCAGGTGTAGCAATGGATTGCAATTTAATAATATTCGAGGATTTGAACGCTTGTGATTATTATGAAAGTTCTCCGACCCCAACGACAACATTAACTCTGACACCAACCCCAACTATAACTCAAACACCAAGCGCAAGCTAAGATGGAAGACCAGCTTGAAATTCAAAACGGAATTACTCAGTTGCTTACACAAGCAATCAGAGGCGAACTTTTGATTAGTAGACCTTCAAGAGCTTATGATGGTAGATTTAAACCAGTAAAGGGGGGACCAACCCCAGTTTCAAATAGAAACTATACAGGAAGATTATTTGATAGCGTCACCGTAGAATTCATTGAGCTGGATGATGCAATAAGATTGCAAGTATCCTTCCCAGGAGCACCGGAATGGTATTGGGTTAACTATGGTAGAAAAGGTAAGCAGCAAGACCCAGGATTAAAATATCCCCCCTTATCAGCAATCGACAGATGGGTTGTTGCAAAGCCAGGAATTAATTTGGCTGTTCGTGATAAACAAGGACGGTTCATTGAAAGAAAATCACTTGTATATTTAATCCAAAGGTCTATCGGTGAATATGGATATTATGGTATCAAATTCGTTGACCGAGCCATACAAAAAACAAGCAGAAAACTGGAAGAAGAATTGGGGGCCTATGCTGCATCTTATTTCCAAGAAATAATAAATAGAAACATTCTGGTAGGACCAGTTCAAGTAAAATGAGTTTAACAATCGTAGATTCTCCACAACCATTTCAACCTGTATTATCAGATGGGTTGTATTTCACTTTATCATCAGCAACCTATGATACATCAACCACATTCAAATTCAGGTTCGTATATGACCTTTATGTTGAAGGAGAAAGAGTTTTTCAGGGAAAGTGTTCCCCTAACCCATTTGGTGTGGGAATTGTTGACCTACAACAAATCCTTGAATCTTATACAAATTCTCTACCCGTATCATACTGGAATGATGTCCCAATCTACACTCACGAAACTTTTCCATTCAGCAGACCTGCAAATGAAGAAACGATAGGATACCAAATTATTGCTGGTTATGAATATGCTGATAGTGAAATCGCAGGCGTAACTGGTTTCACTGGCATCGGTGATATCGTAGGACCTCCAGCAACCCTTAGCAAAGTATACAAAACATTTAGGTCAACAATGGGTACCAACCCAAGAGCCACTCAACAGAATTTTAACATAGGTCCTTTTGTTTTATCAGGGACACCATTGAGCGTCAATCCAACCACATCAGGATTATTCTTGACCAATGCCCCAAGAATTATGGATATGTCCCCAGAGGACTATTTCGTGCTTGGTTTCACAAACTACTATCTGCAGTCTGGAACCACGCCAACAATCCTATCTGAACCTTATTACGTAGAATACAATTTCTATGATGATAACGCGCAATTAATTCAAACCAGCAGGTATGACAACATTGTGCAAAACGGAGGGGGACCAAGAGCAAATGGTTGCGATGTGTATCAAGCATTATATGTGATTGACCCTTGGACTGGAACAAATTTTAACACATTATATGTTGGTGCTGGACCGGCAAACATTCCAGTATTGCCACCAAACTGCGTGCAATACACGGTTCAATTATTTGGGGGATTTGAGGGTGAAACAAGTCCAATTGCAGCTACCCCAACCCCCACTCCAACACCAAGCTCTACGGCAATTATTCCTGCAACACCATCTTCAACCCCAACACCAACACCAACACCGTTCTGTGCGAACTGTGATTCTTATTCAATTCAATACACAGGATTGAGTGAATTTGGTAGCGCAACCTATGTAAAATGTGATACAGGAGCATCAACCAATTTCAAGCCATTACCTGGGCTTATTTATCAAGTTTGTTCTTGTACTACCCCAACTGGTTTTGAAATTGATGTGCAAAATCTAGGTGACTGTTTCCCAACGGTCTCACCAAGTCCAACACCCACACCATCATCAACTCCTGATTGTTTCTTATCTTGGAATATCAGCGAATGTGTCGGAGGTACATGTCCTGGTGGAGTGTGTGGTTGCGATACACCAACCTCAAGAACTGTTTATACTGATTGCTCGGTAACAAACATCCTGAATCCTTCAACAGAGCTATATGAAAATACGGCATTAACAAATCCATTCACTGGTGATTTCCAAAGAAGTGGGGCAATCTGGAATTCATTTGGTTCAGGTGTCAGCTTCGTTTGTAACATCGGTTCATTCTGCTAAAAATTATTTAAAATGGCTATAGTTCCACAACCAGTCCCAACGACATACATAACCGGAATCTGCTCTGGGTATACACCCATAAGCGAGGTATTCACATTCAATGTTGAATGTCAACCAACACGTTCACAGAATCAGCATTTTCAATTGGCATGGATTAACCGATATGGTCAAATGGACATCTATCGTTTTTTATTCAACAGATACCAGGGTCTAGATATTTCCAGGCAGAGCTATAAATCCTGGAACATAGATTGGGGGTCACCCAATCCAGTTAAGACACAATATTCAAGGGGATTGAATGACAGTGAGGTTGTCATGAATGAGACCGTCATTGTCAATTCAGGCTTTGTAAATCAACCAACATTCCAATGGCTGGAAGAACTCTGGACATCAAACGATGTATATGAAATTCAGATGAACGGGGGCTTAGCTCCTGTGAATATTATCAACACAGAATTTGAGAAAAAAATCCAGGGTAACCGGACCATGTACAATTTAGAACTCCAATATTTATACTCCAATAATATCCAACTCCTAGGTAGATAAAAAATGAATACATCCCTTATAGTACAAATTTCAGGGAATACTTGGGAGCGATTGGATATCTTTGAGGACATTCCAATCACCCTGACAATCCAGCAATCTGATTTGTTAAATTTAACGAATCGTAGAGTACCATATTCAAAAACTTTTGAGATACCAGATACCTCACAAAATGCAATAATTTTTGAGCATTATTTTGAGGTCAATGGAATTGATTTCAATCCGTTAAATAAAATCGATTGTGTTGTCCAATATAGGGGCACGGATATTTTCACTGGTATACTACGATTGAATGCTGTAATTGAGACCGCATCAGAGCGCTTGTACGAGGTTTTTATACTGGGAGAGGTAGCTGACTGGTTTAATGGATTCAAAGACCTGGATTTGCAAGATTTGGACTACACAGATTTGGTTCACGATTTAACTTATTCTGCCGTAACAAAATCCTGGGAATGTGTTAACGATGGGGCATCTGGATTATTTGATGGTCAGATTATTTATCCGATGATAAATTATGGATTAAGATATTCTGGGACCACCACAGGTTCAACCCCTTCATTTAGCATGGACTTCGGTCAACCGAGAAGCTTTGACAAGACAGCTTTTCCGATGGCACCGAATGATTTCAAGCCAGCTATACAGATAAAATCCGTTCTAGATAGAATATTTGCCATATCCAACGAATATACAATCCGTAGTGAATTTTTTGATTCAGAATATTTCACCTCAATTTATATGGATACCTTCCAGAATGCCGAGGTTGGAACATCTATTTCATCTGCAATAACGAACCAGAACATTTTCAAAGCACAATTCCCGTTTGTTGAATATCAGTATAGCAAAGACACACTACATAACATCCCATTATTTGACAATTTCCCGGGGGGATATGACCCATTAAACAATTATCGAAACTTCTTTTTTCAACCGACTGGTTTTGGAGTTTTTAGAGCCCCTTATGCTGGTACGTATTCATTCAACTTCAGATTTAATCTGCAATTTTTAAATCCAATAAGATTTGCTGCAATTCCTGCAGCCAGAATTGCTGTTGTGGTAAAAGTTGCCAACAGCATCAACGTAGCACAGGGCACCACTGTTTATCAATCACCGGATATTTTATTAAACCAGGCATTTTTTAATGATTTACCTGTCAATTTGTTTTTTAATATACCATTGGTTGCAGGGCAATATTTGCAAGTATTCATTTTGGATTTGGTTGCACAGGTTACGCTAGGTGTTTACAGTGGAAGTGATTATGCAATTAAGCCATTTAGTCAAGGGGGGGTTGTTGACCCATTAATTTTATTTGAATTATTCAGTGCGCCTGTATTGATAACCCCCACCATAGACATGACAATAGGTATTCCAAACTTAAAATGTTTGGATTTTATGAAGTCCTTAATCACGATGTTTAACCTGGTGGTTGTTCAAGATGAAATTGCCAAGGTCATTCGCATTGAACCCTATAATTGGTATTACAATAATCCAGAACGACTTGAGAGAGACTGGACAAATATCCTTGACCAGAATTCACCGAAGAGAATAGAACCCCTTTCTTTTGAATTATCCAAAGATGTTATTTGGACTTATAATGGCAGCGAATTTGAGTTTCTTCCAAAAGTTTTTAGGGACAGATTTAATTACGAATTTGGAAGAAAAAAATTTGAAACTACAAACGAACTATTCTCTGGTGAGCAAACCTATCAGGTGGCCTTTAATTCCTGTCCAACGAGTGGGGTAACCGGAAATGATTATTTCATCATACCACAATATTTTTATTTAAACAATGGATTGCAGACGCCTTATGCTACGCAACCCCACCTTTTCTTTTGGACAGGAAATAGATACGTGGATGCTTATGGAGCATCAGGAACAATTTTCCCAGGAGATTATAAATCCTGGTATTTGTTATCGGGGAGCACTCCTGTTGAATGGGTCACCTATCCATGCGTAAATCACCTTTCAACACTAGAATCACAATTCCCTCAGATTATTTCTGATTTGAATTTTGAATCCACGTTTGACTTCTTTGGAAACAGCTGGACACAGACACAACAATTCACCCCATTCACGGTCTATAATTCATTCTGGGCTACCTATGTTGATAATCTGTATTCACCCGAAAGCAGACGATTAACGGGCAGATTTTTCTTTAAACCTCTGGATGTATATGAGACCTCATTAAAGGACAGGATTTGGATTAAAGATGCGTGGTATACCATAGAAAAAATAACTGATGCCAATCTGGTAAATAAAACCTTAACTGAAATTGCTCTGATTAAGGAACCAAGCCCATATTATAAAATTGACCCACCATCACCAATTTATGCTATTGCTCCAAACCAACCATATCCACCTGTTGAACCGACATTCCTAAGTGGTGTTTTCTATTCAACAGATGCTGAAGATGTGTGTAATGGAACCGCTCCTATAGAAACGATATTGTCATTTGGTACTGGAACATTGCAGAACCTAAGAAAGGTATATTACGATACAGGAACAGCATTTGCATTGGTGCCAATGGGTACCTACATAAGACAGACCACAAGCTCGGACACCTTTGTCGTCGCGGATACTTATGGTAGAATATTAGAATACGACTGCTAATGCAAAATATTGCCCTACAAATTACACTCAATGGTGTACCGCAAGCTGTCAGTTCAATCAAAGAACTTGAAACAGCAATCAAACAGGCAAAAGTAAGCTTGGACAATACCACAGCCCCTGGAACCGAAGAATTCAAAAAATTCAACTCAGAAATTGAAATTGCAGAAAGAAAATTGCAAGGTTTAAAAAAAGCTTCTGACGCTGATACTGGAAAGTTTTTGGGTAACTTAGGTAAATTGGGCTCAGCTATCGCAGGTTCATTTGCCGCAGCTACGGCAGCTGTTTCTTTGTTTGGGGGTGAAACCGAAGACGTAACCGCGGCTGCTGCGCAAGCGCAAAATGCATTAACCGTAGCGCTGGGTGCCGCAAGTGCTGCTGAAGGATTGCTTACTATTAAAAAAATTGCTGGAACAATAGCAACAGAAGCACAAACTTTAGCTACTGTAGCGGCTAACACTACAACAAAAGCATTTTATACAACCCTTGCAGCAAATCCTTATGGTGCCATATTAGCAGTCATAGGATTGGTAGTGGCAGCAGTTATAAGTTTAACTGGAGCAACAGAAGATGCGGATGAGGCAGAAAAAAAATATCAAGCTACTTTAGAAAAAACAAAAAGGGAACGTGAATTTCAGTTGCAATTATTGCAAACGCAAGGTGCTAGTGAAATAGAGTTATCTGAACGTAGGCGAAGTACTGCATTACAAGATTTGAGAGAAGCTAGAACACGTCTTGAGGTACTCAAAAGAGATGGTGCGAGTCAAAAACAAATCAATGAGGAATTAAATATAATTCTTGAAAACAAGAAGATTGTTCTTTTGGAAAATGCTCGAATTGAAAAAATCACTTCTGAAGAGCGTTCAAAAAATGACAAAGAATTAGCTGATGATTTGAAAAAAAATTCAGAGGAAAGATTGCGTTTGTTACTTGAAGAATTAGAGCTACAAGGTGAATTACGTCAGATTGAACTAGAGCGAACAACGAAGGGTGTTGATATTGAATTGTCTGAATTTGATTCAAATCTTGAAAAAAGAAATGAGGTTTTAAAATCATTGAAAAAAAATCAAAGTGATTATAACAATGTTTTTGAAGAGTACCGAGATATAATCAAAGAAACGTCACCTGAACAATTTTTGATTGATTTTCAGTTTTTTGGGGAGGGTTTAGAAGAACAATCAAATGCTATATTCTTAAATCAAGAACTCATACGCAATAGTTTAGAATTAGCAGGACAACAAGCAGATATTCAAGAAGAAAATTTGATTAATCTGTTGACGACACAATCAGAATTTTTAACTGGTCAAAAAGGTAATACTCAAGAGTATATCCAAAACCAAAAAGATTTAATTGAATTTGAACAAGATTTCGTAAAATCATTTGTTGATACCAATATAAAAGGTTTCAAAGGCTCAACCGAAGAATTAGCAACACAAAGAAAAATATTGTCAGACCAAGCTCAGATTGTGTTTGAAAATTTAATTGAAAACGGCAAGAGAATTGTTGAAGTCAATCAATATTATAAGGAAGCTGCAGAACGAACTGCAGAACTCCGTAAAGAAAACGAGGGACTTGCAAAATCCACCGAAGTACTCAATGGTTTCCTAGAAAAGAATGGGGAATTAATTAGCAAATCAATTGACTTACCAATTCAATTTGCAAATGCTCAAGCAGATGCTCTTATTTTAGAAGAGGAAATTGCTACTCGTAGATTTGACCAAGCAAAAATATTTGCTACAGACATTGAGCAACTGGAATTTACGTTGCTACAAAATGGTATTGATATCAGAAATGCATCTTACGAGGAAAAATTAAAGCTATTATTAAAATATCTTAAATTAGAAATTACAGCAACTGAGGATGCTGAAGCTAAGAAAAAAGCAGCATTTGATAAGACGATAAAACTTATTCAGGATAACATTGCTCAGCTACAAGCTGCATTGGGGGCAATTGCTCAAACGACTACGGATTTATTTGATTTCCAATTAAGTCAATTGGAAAAAAGATTTCAAAGAACACAAGCAAACATTGTAGGAGATACTGATGAAATTAACGCCAAACGATTAGAAGCTGAAAAAATTTATAATGCTGAAAGAGAACGTTTAGAAAAGCAGGCAGCAAAAACTCAGCTTAGAATTTCTTTAGCACAAAGTATCGCAAATACAGCACAAGCAATAACCGCAGCTTTTGCAACGGGTCCTGTCATTGGACAAATATTGGCTGGTATTACTGCTGCAGCTTCTGCAGTTCAAGTTGGAATTATTACCGCACAATTAAATGCAATTGATACGTATAAAAAAGGTGGTAAATTAAGACCATACGCAACCGGTGGGTTGGTCAAAGGACCAGCACACGAATATGGTGGTGTAAAATATCAAGGTGGGGGAATAGAATTGGAAGGTAATGAATCAATTATCAACAGAGTATCCACAGTTCGTTATCAAGATTTATTGAACCAGATTAACCTCAATGGTGGAGGTGCCCCCATTATAAATAATTTCGACGATTCACGTATTGTCGAAGCGATTGCTACTCAACGTAGAGAACCAATCAGAGCTTATGTGGTTGAAAGTGATATCACAAGCAAGCAAAACATTCAACGCAGACTTGAGCTTTTAAGTCAGATTTAAAAAAAGTATTTATCAAAGATGTTTAAAGTAATTGAACTTGAAATTGACCCAACCCTTTCTGGTGAAACTGGCGTATTTGAGGTAGCATGGGTAGAATATCCAGCCATTGAACAAGACATGATGGTTTTCTCAAAGCAAAAATTTTATAAAGCACCAGATTACGTTTCTGACAAAGCTTGTCAAGCCATACGTGAAAATGAAAAAAGGGGAAATCCTGCAGGAACCCAGGTTGGCAAGGTAAGAGCCCAGCAATTGTGCCAAAAACAAGAAATCAGTTTGGAGACAATCAAACGCATGAAATCTTATTTGGAAAGAGCAGCGACTTACAACACAGGAAATTGGGACGATAACGGAACAATTGCTTATGGTTTGTGGGGGGGTCCTGATGCATTGACCTGGGTAGATAAGATTTTAAATCAACAAGAGGATTTCCAAGATGATGGTTTAGAAAATGCTTGCTGGGAAGGTTATGAACCAATTGGTATGAAACCGATGGGTGGCAGGATGGTTCCCAACTGTGTTCCGGTTGAAAACAGCAAACAAGATTTTGCAGAATGTCCACCAGCAACCAAGAGCATTAGCATCAATTTAAAAAATAGACAGAATGCCGTTGATGTTGCCAATTACGGACCATTAAATCCAAACGAACCCAATGACAAATATTGGGAAGCAAAAGCGAAACAATTTAATACAACCATTGGTGAAGCCAAAAGTGCTTTATGTGGAAATTGTGCTTTTTTTAATGTGAGCCCACGAATCAAAGATTGTATTTCTCAGGGCATTTCCGACCAACCTTATGATACAATCGAAGCTGGTGAGTTAGGTTATTGTGAGGCATTCGATTTCAAATGCGCAGCAAAAAGAACTTGTGATGCTTGGGTTGTTGGTGGTCCAGTACAAGAGGAAAAATTTGTATATCCATCTGCCGGGGAAGAAAAAGATGTTTTTATTTCTCGTTGCGTAGGGGTTGTTATGGCTGAGGGCAAAAGCCAAGACCAAGCATTGGGTCAATGCTATGGAATGTGGGAAAACAAAAATTTTGCATTTCAGAAGGTATCTTTTGATTGGGATGGTGTTCTTTCAACCGCAAGGGGAAAGGAGCTCCTAGCTCAAGAGGTGGGCTTTGGTAACTACGTTTATATCATTTCTGCAAGAAACAATGTGAGCAATGAAATGCGTAAGCTGGCCAACGAATATAAAATTCCACTGGATAGAATTTATGCTGTTGGAAGCAATATTCAAAAAGTAAGAAAAATTAAGGAGCTCGGAATTATTCGTCATTATGATGATAATCCAGTAATCAAAGTAGAATTGCCAAGAGAAACAATTTTATTTGATTATGACACCTCGGCAATTGGAGGGTATGTTGATTACCCAGATAGCGGTAGCACCAATTCAATGTTGGTTGAACCTGCTGAATTTGATTGCGGTTGTGGAATGGAAAAATCCAATACGTATTTTGAAGAAGCTGATATGGATATCTTTGGTTACCTGGCAAAGCATTTTGAAATCTGTCCTGGTGCAATTGGATTATTTGAGCATTTAAAAACAATGAATCCTGATTTTGATACTCAAGGAATGATACGTTCAGCAGCACAGATTGCTGACAATGTTTTTGAGATTGAAAAGATGGTAATTGAAAGAGGTTATGCTGACCAATCAGATTATAACCGTGCAGCGATTCTTGTGGACGATTTTAAGGACCTCATGCGTGAGATTGATGAGCTGATTGGAATGAACCACGATGTGTCCTTTATGGATGGTCATTTGGTCATTATAAGCGATTATATCGATGCTTATGATGATGAGGACAAAGAAATTGCAGAAGCTCTTAAAACGCTTAAAAATAGCAAGGAAGAAAAATTCGAAGCTGTAACCAATGAGCTGTTCCGTGGACTAACTGAAGACCAAGTTAAAAGGGGGGTTTATAGAAATGGTCAGAAATTTTATCGATATGATAGAGTATATCCAAAAGCTGACTCTAGAGATTTTTGTATGTCCATTGAAGGCAGATATTTCCGTAGAGTAATTATTGACGCTCTGCGTGATTACAATACAGAATTTGGACACAACAGACAACCTTATTCAAAATGGCTTTACCTTGGAGGTCCAAATTGTGTGCATGCATTCCGTCAATTCGAATATCGTAGCAAATACGAAGGACCACAACGTCAGGTTGAATTGGTTGACCAAGGGTTTGCTGCAGGGCTTCCTGGCACCCCCATGATTGACAGACCACTTCAAGGATACTACAGCGAGGAAACCAGAGCAAAATCAAAAAGAGCTTACGCAATTCAACGTTCACAACAAGGTTTTAATGCAACCTACATGGATGAAAAGCAAGTACAAAAATGCTTTGGTGATTTATGTCAAGTTGGTTTCTCAAAAAACCAAGACCAATTATTCGCAGCTGTTGCTGAAAAACGAATGATTTACACCCCGCTGATGATACCTAATATTCTGATTCCTAGAATAGATGAGGTAAGCAGGGAAAAATACTATGTCAAATTCACCCCTGAAACTATCAGCAAAATTGCAAAGAAATTTGCTATTGAGGGTAGAAACAGAAAAACAAACTACGAACACTCTGACCAAAAATTCAACGATGTTGTAATGGTTGAGAGCTGGATAGTAGAAGGTGAAAACGATAAAGCCTACCAACTGGGATTTTCTCAAGAGCAAATACCGGTTGGCACCTGGATGGGGGGTTATTATGTCCTAGAAACCCCAGAAGGTGAAGATGTTTGGAAAAACTACATTAAAAATGGCAAAGTACGCGGAGCCTCTGTAGAAGGAAATTTCATCTTGAACTTTTCAGCGTTGAGAGACGATGACTATTTATTAGGGCAGATAATAAACATTTTAAAAAATATTTCTGAAAATGAACGCTAACGAAGCAATCAACAAAATCGCAGATTTGTTGGGTTTGAAATTCAAATCAGAGAAGTTTTTTGTAACTAAACTTGTAGATGGTTCTACAGAAATCACTAACGGTAGAGATGACGCATTCCAAATAGGGGATGAGCTTTTTATTGTTGAGGATTCTATCATGAAACCAGCTCCTGCAGGTGTCCACGAAACACGCGAGGGTATTGTTTTAGAGGTTGATGAAGCAGGTCGCATCATCAAAATCTCTGAGAAACCTGAGAGTGCCGAAGAGGAAAGAGTTGCAGATGCTTCAACTGACATTGAAATTCAAACTGAGGTAATGACCCGTGCAACATTGGGTGACGGAACTGTAATCGAGACCGATGAAGAAGGCGACTTCGAAGTTGGGCAAAAATTATTCGCAATAACCCAAGAGGGCGAGCGAGTTCCAGCTCCAGAAGGTGAGCATACAACCGAATCTGGTATTGTTGTAACCGTAGACGCAGAAGGAACAATCACTGGAGTCAAATATCCTGACGAAAGTGGTGAAGGTAGTTTGGAAGACTACAAAAAGCAAATGAAAGAGATGAAAGAAGCTATGTCATCAATGCTTTCCCTTATGCAAAATTATTCCACGGAATTTAATTCCATCAAAAAAGATTATGAAGAGTTCAAAAAATCACCAGTATTTGGTGCTCCTGTGATGAAAAAATCATTCGCAAAGGAAAACATTTTGGACCAAAAAGTTGCATTCCTAAAAAATGCATTAAAATCTAACTAAAAATTAAAATAAAAAATGAAAAATTCATTCAAAAAAAAGGGGGAAACAAAGAACTTCTCCTTCAACTATGACCTTTCAAACCTACCTACGTACGAGTCGTACGCAGATGAGATGCTCATCAAAGCATTCCTTGGTTTAACTCTTCCGAAGTACAGTTCTGTACGCCCGAATTTGAAAGGAACCACCGAAGAAGTGGGTTTTGTAACAAACGACATCGTATTACAGGATTTGTCGTGCGGTTTTGACCCTACAGGTACTACCGTTCAAAATACCGTTACAGTATCATTGTGTAACAAGAAAATCAATCAACAGCTTTGCCCGTACGATTTGTATGATACGTACTTGAGCAAGTATTTGACCAACGATAACTTCCAGGAGTCAGTTCCTTTCGAGGAGACTATCTTGACTGATATCTCTAACAGAGTAGCTAACGAAATCGAAATCCAATTGTGGAGAAACACCACAGCAACTGGAGCGACTCAATACAACTCACAGTGCTTTAACGGCGTTCTCGCCCTTGTAACTACTGGCAACGGAGCAACTGCAGTTTCTTATACTGCTGCAACCGCTACAAACGGTCTTGAAGTATTCACAACCTACTACCAGGCAATTCCTGAGAACGTTCTTCACAGAGACGACTTGGTAATCTACTGTGGTTATGCTGACTACCGTGCATTGGTTGCGTCCATGAGAAATAACAGCTATGTTAACTTGTTTGATTTCAATTCTGCTGATGCTGCATCAGGTCAAGATTGGGGTGTTATGCTTCCTGCATCGAACGTTCGAGTTATCCCAACTCAAGGTTTGACTGGACAAAGCAAAGTAATCGGAGGTCCTGCTCAATACATTCAAATTGGTATGAACGCAGAGATGATGACCACTAAAGCTATGTACGACCCGTTCGAAGATATCATCAAAATTAACATGCACGCTACCTACGGAACTGGAGTTTTCTCGGTTGATTCGTTCTTCCGTGCTGGATAAACTAAAAACAAAAATTTAATAAAAATATGTCTTGTTTTATTTCTTCAGGTTATACGCTCGACTGTCGTAATGCGTCAGTTGGTGGTGTAAAAACAATATGGATTCTCGGCAATGTTGGGAATAACATTTCTGGTTGGACTCAAAACGGTGACGAGCAAATTATCAGTGCTTCTGGTTCAGGAACTTTTTACAAGTTTGAATTGGTTAAGCAGAGTTCTTCTTTCACAGAAGGAATCACGGTAAATACAACTGCTCAGTCTGTCGTTTTTGAACCAACTTTGGTTATAAATCTTCCTAAACTTACACAAGACCTACGTAACGTATTCCAGAATTTGGTTGCTCAGAATAACATCTTTGCGGTCGTTCTTGATAACAACGATAGGTACTGGAGTTTCGCTTGGGAAAATGGTGGCTTGGTTACCGCTGGTGCAATCCAGACCGGTACGGCTTATGGTGATTTAAATGGTATCTCAGCTTTGACTATGGTCGGCGGTGAGCCAAATGCTTCACAGGAGTTACTCGTAACTTCAACCTTGGCTGCGCTCTTTACAGGTATTACTGTACAGGCGTAATCCAATCATTATATGTGTCATGAGGGTGGGAGTTTTTTCCCACCCTCTTTATTCAAATATTTAAAAATATGAAGTGGAACGGACGAAACTATAGACCTGTAGTCCCTGAACGAATTGTTCAAAAAGACAAAAAATTTGATTATAACGAAGCTCTAAAATCTCTGCAAGAGAATAGGCACAAGATGCCCGTTTGGCAGAGCATAATTTCCGTTAATAATTTGCCAGAACCTGTTATCGAACCAACACCGAGTCCGACAGCTTCAAACACTCCTACTCCGACCCCTTCAATTACGGCTTCGGAAACTCCTACTCCGACACCAACAACAACTTTAACGGCTACTCCAACAAATACTCCAACCCCTTCAATTACAGCATCGGCAACTCAAACTCCGACTCCTACAACTACTTTAACGGCTACCCCAACAAATACGGAAACTCCGACACAAACACCTTCGCCAACAACTACATTGACGGCTACTCCAACGGCTACCCCAACAAATACGCCTACGACTACGTTAACAACAACGCCAACACCATCCGCTACAACCAGCGTTTTCTCTCCTTCAAGCATTTCAGAATTAAGAACTTGGTATGATGCTGCTGACTCAAATACAATTACTTTAAGAAGCGGAACAGATTTTATTGAAAGATGGAATGACAAATCTGGAAATAATTATAATTTAATTCAAACAAGTGCTTCAAATCAACCATTATTTACTGGAGGCACATCATTAGCTGCTTGGAGTGCAAATACTTATGTTTATTTTGATGGTGGTGATTATGTCGCTAGAACCACGGGAACATCATTCACTGATTCAGGATTTACCTATTTCTTCATAGCGCGAATTGCTAATGGAAGAAGTAATGATTTGTTATTTAATTATACTGACCAAACACCTCCAGTATTTGTTGGAAAATACAGAGCATATAAATCAGTGGAAGCTCAGTTTCAAAGAATCCTACTTGGAGCAGATTCTAACTCTATGACATGGCAATGGGAATCTCCAGCCAATTTAGGTACTAAAAATAGCTATATGTATGGATTTGTTTCAGGTACTACTGCTGGAAGTTTCTCTGGAAGTATGAATGATTTAACTTATACATTTACCCAGGGTCAATCAAGCCCAGATACTGTAAATGTGATTTCACTTGGGGCAAATAATAATGGTGATGCGCCTATGCTAGGTTACATTGGTGAAATTATTGTTTATGGTAAGGTTTTAACTACAACTGAAAGTAATAATGTTTTAACATATCTAAAAAATAAATGGAATTATAGTGGTTGGTAATATGGAATATATTGTATACGCAAGCTCTAATTCAGCTGAGCAGTTAATTAATGAAATAAATCAATGCAAGGGATGGCCTTCTGAAGATGGTTTCACATTGACTTGGATGGCAAATCCAAACACAATATGTGAGTTCAATTTAGAAACTGGAGAGCAAACTCAAATTGGTTATGGTGTTGTAATTAAAGATGAAATAATCGAGTGTTTGACTGAGGCTCAAAAATTGGAAATCATAACTCTTGAAGGCAACATAAACCTATGCTCTTGGATTCCCCCAATTACTTCTGGTTCAACAGAAAATTATTTCACACAGTTCTTTTCTGGGCAAACAAATAATTAAATGGAAAAGGTTGCAATAATTTCAGAACTACAAGCTGATTCTTTGAGGGGGCAGCTATATGAACCAGTATCTTATTTTTATCCAATTAAAGATTGTGATGGAAATTGGATAATTTCTCAACAAGAAATTGACAATTGTGTTAACTCAGATTTTTTATGGATTAAACAATTGTCTTTAATTAATTGGTGTGGTCCTTATGTTCCGGTTTCCGGAGGTACTGAAAATTATTTCACTCAATTCTTTAGCGGAAACACTGACAATTAATGGCAAATAAAACCTTTTTTAATAAGAAATTTTCCGATTACCTCGGAGAAAATCGTGCTATTTTGGATATCATTGGAAGATATGAAAGTCTATTTCCGCCAAGTCCGAGCCCAACACCTTCGATTACAGCATCGCCAAGTGTAACGCCATCAAATACCGCTACCCCTACCCAAACTCAAACGGGTACTCCAAGCAATACTCCTTCTGGAACGCCTACGCAAACTCCAACAAATACCCCTTCCAATACTCCAACAAATACGCCAAGTAATACTGCAAGTCAAACCCCAAGTAACACCCCATCAAATACTCAAACCGGAACCCCTACTCAAACGCCAACAAATACTGCTACGCCTACTTCAACTCCTATTCCTACTAACTCAGAGACACCCACAAATACTCCAACAGAAACACCGACTCAGACGCCTACCGAGACGCCTACGAATACTCCTACAAATACGGCTACGCAAACTCCTACAAATACGGAAACCCCAACAAATACTCCGACTCCTACGAATACGGAGACCCCTACTAATACCCCTACGCCAACTAACACGGAAACCCCAACCAATACACCTACTCCAACCAATACAGAAACGCCAACAAATACTCCTACGCCAACTAACACGGAAACCCCAACAAATACACCTACTCCGACAAATACAGAAACGCCTACCAATACCCCAACAAATACAACTACTCAAACACCAACCCCAACGAATACTCCAGCCCCGATAACTCCATCAGATGCAACTGCAATATACAATATTTTTGCTCAAAGCAACCAAAGCATTTCCGGATTAACGTGGTCGGTTAATTGGAATGGTGTTGATTACCCAGGATATGACACCAATTTGGCTTTTCAAGTAGATTGTTGTGTTGAAATTCCAACTGTTCAAACTGGAGATATTTATACTGCAATTATAAATTATGCTGCTGGTTGGCAGGAAGCTGCTCCTTTATTAAATTTTGATAAAGAGGTTTATGTTGTAGGTGAATTTGAAGGTATAGTAAGTGGATTTTATCAATGGAAAGTTTCTAGGTCAAGATATTTAGGTTCTACAGAAATTGATTCAGATGATAATAGATTTTGGAGATGGGATACAACCCCTGCTACAATTTTTGGCTGTGAGCAAGACATAATAGCCGAAGGTGGTTTTGATTTTGGAGTTCAACCAGTATTGCCAACCCCTACGCCTACTTCAACTAACACCCCAACTCCAACTACGACAACTACTCCGACTCCGACACCAACTGCAAGCGCAATACCATCAGGTACCACTGAAGCAAATGCTTATCTTGAAGCTGTTGTCCAAAACGGCGGAACTGGTATCACTGATTCAGTATCAGCTTCAACCGTAACGTTATTTACGAGCATTGTATCAAATGGTCTTTGGAACAAAATTTACGCAATGTATCCATATATTGGAGGGGTTGCTGCTTCACATGCATTGGATGCCAGAAATGGTTACAATTTAACTTTCAATGGTGGGGTAACGCATAATGAATATGGTGTTCAAGGAAACGGTACAAATGGTTATGCGGATACTGGATTCGATATCGGTAGTGCATATCCAGGACTTGCACATTCAGCTGGTGTTTATATCAACTTACAAGGTACAGTATCAAATAGAATTTATGATTTGGGTCTTAATAACCCAGGCACTGGAGTTGACTTGAACGACATGTTTAATTTGACAGCGAAAAGAACTTCAGGTTTTGGTAACAATACATTATTTGACCAAGGTACATATCCGAATGGACGTGCAGAAACAACTTCAGAATCAAGTGCATCTGGTATGACAATCGGTTCAGCCGAAAGTTCAAGCTTACGTAAATTGTATAGAGATGGAACAAATATCGCAACTCAAACTGCAACTCAATCCTTGGATGTTTATGCTGGAAATAGCATTTATCTTTATGCTGAGCACACTGCAAATAACGCAGAATATTTCTCTGACAACAGACAGGGATTCTGTTTCATCGGTTCAGGTATGACCTCAAGTGAGGTATCGACTTTGAGTGATATAATAAACGATTATCAAACATCACTAGGTAGAAACGTATATTAATATGATTTATCTGTACCAAAATCAAAACAACCAAGCAGCAGCTGTATGTTCAAGGAATGCTACAATTAGCAATCCAGTTTTTCTATGGAAATTGGTACACAAATTATCGCTTGAAGAATACAGATTTATTCCGTTTAGGATTTTACCTTCAGTTTCTTATAAGCCTGCCTATGATTTGTTTTGCATTGATATCAATGATTTAATACCAGAGGTATTAACGGGGACAACAGCTTGCGGACAAACAAATGTGCATTTAATTCCTGGGGAATATGCCTTGGAAGTTTATCAACAAACTTCAACGAGCAATCTTTCCCCCCTCTTATCTCAAGGTTTGGTTTATCAAACTCTGGTCAACATGATTGGCGTCAACCAGAACATCCCCGTTACCTACTCAGGCCAATCAAATAATTATGTAATATACGATTCAGATAATGCTCAAAATTGATAGTTTAAATTTTGGTGTAGACCACACCGACCGTTTTGTTGAAAAAAGACATCGCGGAGAACCTTTTGTAAGGTGGGGTCTAGACAACATGGAAATAGAACGTTGGTATCTTTATACGGATTATTCACCAATACATCATGGTTGTATACAATCCATTGTTAATAACGCTGCTGGAAGAGGTTTCACTGAAAACTACAAAATCAACAATAAGGAAAAGCTGAATGAAATTATCAAACAGATGTTCTTCGAGTATGTGGTGACAGGCAATTTATTCCTTGAAGTTATCTGGCGAAAAGACCGTAGCCAAGGCATCTCTGGATTTCACGTAATACCTTCAAAATATATGCGTGCTGGGCAACCTGCAGATACAGAGCTTTATACGGACACTTGGTATTTCTGTCATGACTGGGCTAACTGGCGTAAGGCCGGTATTGTTGAGTTCAAGGAATTTGACCCAAACAACTTTACTGACCGGCAGATTGTACATATTAAAAACTACCAGCCTGGCTATCTTTTTTATGGCGTTCCAGAGTATTTGTCCGCGATGTTGGACATACGTCTATCTAGGGCGATTTCGCAGTTTAATTTAAGCCAAATTCAAGTCGGGGCAAGTCCGTCATTATTTATTCACTTTCCTGTTGTTGCCCCCGACTCACAGAATGAACAGGAGAATATTTTATCTCGTCTGGAGCAGCGCTATACCGGAGCTGAAAATGCCGGCAGAATAATCGTATCTTGGGGTAGCGACCAGAAACCAGAAATCACACAAATTCAGCCTTCAATTCAACAGGGGGGATATGCTGAAATTTTTGACCTTGTGAGAGAAAACATACTCGCAGCCCACCAGGTAGTTGACGGCTCAATAATTGGACTCCCAAATCCGCAGGGCTTTAGCAGCTCAGCTGAGCAATTGGATACCACCTACAAACTATTTATGAACACAACGGTCAAGCCGATGCAGGAATTCATTGTTGGTCAGTTAAATGATGTGATTCAATTGATGTATCCGAACGAAACTGTTGATTTAACAATTGAGCAAAACCAAACATTGATATGATTTATAACGTACTCTTAATTTCCGAGCAAAAGCTCAAGGACAATGCACCAATTGATGCTAACGTTGACTCTTCAGAGCTTCGATACGGGATTCAGCAGGCTCAAATAATCTTTGTTCAAGAAACTTTGGGTACGAATTTATACGAGAAAATCCTTAGGTTGGTTCGTGATAATGAGATTGATTTACCAGGAAACGTAAATTACAAGGAGTTGTTGAATAACTACATTGTGCCAGCTCTTATAGCGTTTTCTTACTACCTCATCTTGGACAATATGTTCGTTAAGATTGTAAATGTAGGTCTGCAGCAGTTCCGTTCCGAGCAATCAAATCCAATCGGCATTAAGGAATTTCAATACCTAAAAGGTCAAGCAAAAGATAGAGCTGAGTTCCTGGATAATTTGATGCGCAGGCATCTGGTTTTTAACAATGCAAAATATCCCGAATACGCAATCATTGAAAACCTTGGCCAGCTCGTACCGGAATTCAGCGGCGCTTTCAAAGCTCCTATTACGCTCCCTTCTCGCCAATACATTTATGGTAGTTGGGGTAATTCAGGATACGGTTCTGACATTGTTGGGTGCGGAATTCCGTGGTGGTTTGGGGGGAAGGGTTCAGGAGAATAAAATTATCCGTATTTGCGTTTGTGACCATTTTTAATGTGTCGTAAATGTTGAACCCTAACATTGTATTTGATTGCAATATCAGGAAAATTTTTTTCAGTTAAAATACCAGTTTTAATTTCTGCAACAACAGAGTTTGGTATTCTGGCTCTAGAATGATTTTCAGCAACTTCTTTTTTTAGTACTTGAACACTGTGTTGTGAGTTTTCTTTCATTGAAACCCATTCAAGATTTAAAAAATGATTGTTGAGTTTATCACCATCAATATGGTTTACACAACATTTTTGCTCATGGTTTTCAACATAAAGTTCTGCAACTACCCTGTGAAGATTATGTTTTGTCCTTATACCATTAACACAAAAGTCAACAATATTATAACCCTTATTGGATTTATACAACTTCTTTTTTTCACCCCCCCTATAAACATCACCATGTTCTGTGACAAAGTAGGGTGTATCTCTAAATTGTTTCATTATTACCCCTTATAATTTGAATTGATGTATTCGTCAATTTTATCAAAGGATTCTGCCAAGGTAGATGAATAACCCTCCTTAACGTATTTTTCCAGCATTGTGGAGATTTTGATGAGGTCAGCCAGGCTGGGACAATGTCCGCATGCGCTAAAGTATTCGAGGGTCAATTTTAATTGAGATTGCGCGATAATTTGGTCTTGTTGCGTTCTAGCCATGTCTCAGTCGTTTTGGATTAGGTAAAGATAATTCAACAGGTCCCGATGTTCCTGTTCCGATAGCATTTCAATGCCCAGATGTTTTGTTCCCATAATTAGTTTTTTTGTTTATACAAAGATACGAAATTAAAATTGTTACGGCAAATAGGATTTCGATACTGCCGTAAATTTTTTCTCGTAAAGGTCATGAAGAGTTTTGCGGTCCTTGTTGAATGAGGGGTCAGTAACGCTCAACCTCGTCATCCATTTGTCTTCGAAGTGCCTTAAAACTTGTTTTGCTGCATTAATTTGCTGTATGATAATGGATTGGTCAATTTGCATTTTGACGTAATTGTAATCTTTTTGGTACTCCTTCATAGGTCGTGTTTAATTAAAAATTGTTCGTGAACTGGAATAGTAGAATTTAAATCATAACCTAGCTTTTGCAAAATTATATTACACTCTCTTTCAACAATTTCCTGTCTGGTAAATTCGGCAGGTTGTGTATAATAATTTTTCGAGGTGTCTTTGCAGCGGGTGGAATAGCCATGCTTGTTCTTAGTGGTCCGAAAATGTTCTGTGCAGTTATGGTAAATTTCACAATAATGACAATAGCATTTTTCTACACCATCTTCGAGGATTAAATTTTTAACTCGTTTCATTCCAATAAATACATTTCCACAAAAGAGTTGTGAAAATGTAAAATCTCGTGTTTAAGGGGCTTTCTATCCATAAGGTATGTACTGGGACCATTGACCTCCTCATCGTTGATTAGCGTCAAGTAAAACCACTTCTCGAGCTTTTTTGTTTTTAGCCATCCCAGTTGAGTTACGAAAACCATTCCTTGCAGGTCTGTTGAAAGGAGGGGTAAATCGCTCAGGTCTTCTTTCATAACGAATGAATGCATATCCGCATTCCAGCGTTCACCTATTCGTATCGAACGAATGTGTTCCCTTGAAACACTATGTCCGCTTTCTGCTATAAATTCTCTAGAAATTTTACAGTCGTTATTTCCTTCCGCAATCAATTTTCTGATTTTGGCTGCGTCGTGTTTGTTTAGTTTTGATGCTCCTACCATTTTTTTATTTTAAGTTGTGTTTTATTTCAAATTGTCTCCACACCGGTAATTGGTCTGGACCGAAAGCATATCCCAATTTTTCTAGGACAAGCTGTGTATCCTCAAAATCTTTATCGCTCAGTGGATTTAGTTTGAGGTAATCCATTGCAGGGTCTGATGGTGTATCTGATTTTTTGTAATGGATACGACATTTGTATGTAAGTCCAAAAGGTGTGGACTTGGAGCGATAGAATTCAGCTTCAGGTTTATAATCGCCACATGACGTGCAGAAATACACCCAACCCTTGTCTGTTAACATTCTACGTTTTAGGTATTGTTCTATTCTTTTGCTTCCCATTCTAATAAATATTACAATAATTGGAAAAAACCCAAAAAAAACTCAAATCAATTTGTTTTTTTTTATTTGGGTTGTATATTTATCAAAAAAAGGAGAAATGAAAAAAGAAAAAAAAAGTGTTAATAACCAGTTGGTCACTCTAAAAATTGACAAACCAACACATGCAA
>Ga0164292_10000801_pt1 | contig 24957 bp, 16 predicted proteins | sample GEODES117metaG_FD_111486 | JGI IMG/M metagenome (GOLD analysis project Ga0164292, IMG submission 111486) | Eutrophic lake water microbial communities from Lake Mendota, Wisconsin, USA - GEODES117 metaG | ecosystem: Environmental > Aquatic > Freshwater > Lake | place: USA: Lake Mendota...
ACGTATACGGTGACTGCCAGTTTTGGCACGGCTCCGAATGTATGTACGGATACTTTTACTATTGCGGTAACGGTGAATCCAGAGCCAAGCATCGCGGACGTAGTGCAAACAATCTGCTCGGGCGATACCTTCACGGTCACACCAACCAATACAGCCCCGAATGTAGTTCCAACGGGAACGACTTACACGTGGAGCGTAGCTGCTGCGCCAGGCATCACGGGAGCTTCGAACCAAGCCACGGCACAAACGAGTATTAGTCAAACCTTAACCAATACCACCAGTTCAGCAATCAATGTAATCTATACGGTAACAGCCTCAGTGGGTACAGCCCCAACAGTTTGTACGGATACTTTTACCATTACGATAACGGTGAATCCAAAACCAAGTATAGCCAATAAAACGCAAACGATCTGCTCAGGGACAACCTTCACGGTCACACCGAGCAATACTGCTCCGGATGTAGTGCCAACGGGTACAACTTACACGTGGAGCGTAACTGCTGCGGCAGGTATCACGGGAGCTTCGAACCAAGCCACGGCACAAACGAGCATCAGTCAGACCTTAATAAATACTACTTCAACGAATTTGGATGCAGTTTATACGGTAACCGCTACTTTTGGTACGGCTCCGAATAGTTGTAGCAGTAGCTTTAACATCACAGTGACTGTTATCCCAAATCCAACCATCACTGATGTCACTCAGACGATATGTTCTACAGGAACCTTCACGGTAACACCAACCAATACAGCTCCGGATGTTGTTCCAACAGGTACGACTTACACTTGGACGGTAAACACTCCGGCAGGCATCACGGGGGCTTCAAATCAAGCCACGGCACAAACGAGTATTAGTCAAACCTTAACCAATACCACCAGTTCAGCAATCAATGTAATCTATACGGTAACAGCCTCTGTGGGCACAGCTCCAACAGTTTGTACGGATACCTTTACCATTACGATAACGGTGAATCCAAAACCAAGTATAGTCAACAAAACACAAACGATCTGCTCCGGTACAACCTTTAGTGTGACTCCGACAGATACGGCTCCTGATGTAGTGCCAACGGGTACAACTTATACGTGGAGCGTAGCTGCTGCGGCAGGAATTTCAGGAGCTTCGAATCAGGCTACGGCACAAACGGCCATTAGTCAAACGCTAAGCAATACAACTAATGCTGCAATTAGTGTGGTATACACTGTTACGGCCTTTTCAGGGGTAGCACCCAATGTGTGTACCAACACTTTTATAGTGACAGTTACGGTAAATCCAAATCCTGTCATTACCAATAAAACGCAAACGATATGTTCTACAGGAACCTTTACGGTAACACCAACCAATACAGCTCCGGATGTAGTACCAACAAATACAACCTATACGTGGACAGTAACTGCTGGGGCAGGTATCACAGGAGCTTCGAATCAAGCTACGGCACAAACAAGTATTAGTCAAACCCTTACTAACATAACCAGTGCACCGATAAATGTTATCTATGCAGTAACGGCTTCTTCCGGGACTGCTCCTAATAGCTGCACGGGGACATTTATCATTACCGTTACGGTGAATCCAAAACCGAGTATAGCTAATAAAACACAAGCGATTTGTTCGACAGAGACCTTTACAGTTAGCCCGATAGATGGAGTGGATGTGGTACCAATAGGAACAACCTATACCTGGAGCGTAACTGCTCCGGCAGGTATTACAGGAGCCTCGAATCAGTCAACAGGCCAAGTAAATATCAGTCAAGGGTTAACCAATACCACTACGGCACCACTCAACGTTATTTATACGGTAACGGCCTCTTACGGGTTGGCTCCGAATGTGTGTACAAGTACTTTTACTGTAACCGTTACAGTAAATCCATTGCCAACAGCGAGTATCGCGGGCACAATTACCATTTGTCCTTCTACTGAAGCAACGATAACCTTTACCGGTACGGCTAACGCCACGGTAGAGTATACGGTCAATGGAGGCGGAGTTCAAACCTTGGATTTAGATGCTTCGGGCTTTGGTTCGATAACGGAGACCTTTACGATAACGACAACTTATGTGCTGGTTGGTGTTTTCACCAGTAGTACTCCGGTTTGCTCGGTGTTACTTAACCAGAGTGCTACGGTGAGTGTATTGCCGGCTCCGTTAATTAATATGCCGGCTGATTTGGTAAACTGTGATGATAACAACGATGGGATTAGTATTTTTGATTTAACCCAAACCATCGCTTTTATCACAGGAGGAAATCCCAATGTAACGGTCACTTTCCATGAAACAGCAGATGATGCTTTACTAGGAGGAGCTCCGATACCAACGCCGAATAATTACACTTCTATCGATCCGAATTTACAAACCATTTATGTGCGGGTAGTCAATACCGGTACGACAGATTGTCCGTCGGTGACGAGTTTTAATTTGATTGTGAATCCTTATCCGGTTATTAACCTTACTCCGGATGATTATCAATTGTGCGATTTAAACTCCGACACGCAGGAAGTATTTGATTTAACCACGACGATTCCAAACATTTTAGGGACATTAATCCCGGCCTTGCATACCGTTACTTTCTATGAGACACAAGCAGAGGCGGAGGCAGGTACCCCACAAATTACGGGAGTTACGACTTACACGAGTGTGACTCATATGCTTTGGGTTCGGGTGACTATCAATGCTACGGGTTGTTATTCCGTAGTTCCATTAGAGCTTATTGTAAATCCATTACCAATTGCAAATATCCCGACACCCTTATCCCTTTGTGATGTTAATAATCCGGGCGATCAACAAGAGGCTTTTGATATGACTTTGGCGATTCCGGATATTGTAGGCACTCAGGAAGGAATGCAAGTGACTTTCCACCTTACTTTGGCTCAGGCTCAGGCGGGAACAAATGCTTTACCAACTACCTATACTAATACCAGTAATGTACAACCGATTCATGTTCGGGTTTTTGATCCGGTAACAGGATGTTTTTCAACGACAATACTAGATTTACGAGTGGAACCATTACCGCTTTTGTTTCCGATAGGACCAACGGTTTTGTGTGATGACAATAATGATGGAATTGCCAGTTTTGATTTAGCGGCATTGGTTTCCGAATTACTCAATGGAGCTTCGCCATCAGACATTACGGTAACTTTCCATGAAACCGAGCAACAGGCTCAGGATGGTTCGGATGTGATTGACACCACTGTATTGTATCAAACCATTGATGCGGGACAACAGACACTTTATGTAAGAGCTCAGGACAATGCTACGGGTTGCGTGAGTGTTCGGGCCATTGTACTTGTTGTGAATCCGAGACCGGAGATGCCAACGCTTCCTAATTTGACACAATGTGACACGGATAGTAACACCCAAAACGGGTTGAGTACATTTAATTTAAGTGTTCAAACCTCGGTGATTTTAGCGGCTCAAAGTGGAGCAGCTTCGGGTTATCAGGTGCGGTACTTTACCACGGAGCAAAATGCGATAGATAACGTAAGTTGGATAGCTACTCCAAACAGTTACCCTAGCATTAGTAATCCTCAAATAATATGGGTTCGGGTGACGCATTTAACATCGGGATGTTACCGTACGGGAAGTTTTGAGTTGATTGTCAATACACCATTGGCATTAACATTCCCAACGCCACTGAGTTTATGTGATGAGGGTTTACCAAACGATCAGTTTACGGTATTTGATTTAACGGTAAGAACCAACGAGATTACCCAAGGATTAGGAGGTTATACGGTAGCATATTACCCAAGTTACCAAAATGCACTAGATAATTTGAATGTAATTCAAAGTCCAGCGGCTTATACTAATACTACTGCGGCAGTTCAAACCTTAGGAGTTCGGGTAACTTCAGCCCAAGGATGCCACAGTTATACGACTTTAACCATTAGGGTATTGCCGCTTCCTGAGCCATTAACCGATCCGTTACCGATAGAGGCTTGTGATGATAATAATCCGGGAGATGGGATAGAGACATTTGATTTAACACTACGAGCGGTTTATATTTTAAACGGAGCCAGTCAGACGGAGTTTGCCTTAACGTATCATGAAACAGAGGCAGATGCAAACGCAGGGACAGATGCCATTGCAGACCCGATGAATTATACAACCATCACAGCCAATACGCAAACGATTTGGGTTAGAGTAACCAGAATACCTGGTGTGAACGAGCCGGGTTGTTATCAATTAGTTCAGTTGCAATTAATCGTTAATCCATTACCGGTTATAGCTGAGAGTCCGATAGCCTTTTATCAGTGTGAACCGATAGATGATTATACGATGGCCTTTGTACTCAGTACAATGAATCCAAGGGTATTGGGTAGTACCCAAAGTGCTTCGGATTATACGGTGAGTTATTACCTTACGGCAGCAGATGCCTTAGCCGGCACACCACAGTTGCCTAATGTGTATACCAACATCAGTTCACCACAAACCATCTATGTACGGGTAGAAAACAACCTAACAGGCTGTGTGAATGCTACAGGAGAAGTGATTTTGGAAGTAGAAGAAGGGACACAGGCCAATGCCATTCCGGTTAATGCACCTGAAACAACACAGTGTGATACCATAGGGGATAATGATGGTATTTATACCTTCGACCTAAGTGGAGGGGTGACACCAATTTTGATTGGAACAAATAATCCAACGGGTACGGTGGTGTATTATTATGAGAGTTTATCGGCTGCTCAATTGGCAACGACCTCGAATGATTACAGTGGAGCGATTGCCACACCTTCGGCTTATAACAATACGATGCCACAGCACCAGACCTTGTATGCCGTGTTGGTTAATCCGGCCACTAATAGTAAGTGTCCGACCATTACACCGGTGGAGCTCACCGTATTTTTACTACCTGAGCCAACACCGGAGGGAGGAACCATTTGTTTAGACCCTGAAACGGGAGCCTTGTTGAATGATTATACCCTTGAGAGTAATTTAAATCCGTTGACTCATACTTTTGTTTGGACAAATGCTGCAGGTACAGTCGTTGGAACGGGAGCCAGTTTAACGGTAACCGAGCCGGATGTGTATACTGTTGTGGCAACACATACAGCAACGGGATGTGTCTCTGAGGCAGTAACGGCAGCGGTGGTTCATTCGCAACAAGCAACCTTAACTTATGTGGTGAGTAATTATTTTACAGATAACCAAACCATCACGGTGATTGCCACAGGAACAACGATTCCGAACCAGAACAATGACAATTATCTCTACAGTATTGATTACGGGCCATTCCAAGTGAGTAACGTGTTTACCAATGTTGGATTTGGATGGCATGATATCACGGTTCAGGACACCAATGGCTGTTTAGACGCCACTATTCGGGTCTTTGTGATAAACTATCCAAGGTTCTTTACCCCAAATGGCGATCAACAAAATGACACTTGGAATATATTTAGCCTAAGAGAGGTTAATCCTAACGCAAAAATTTATATATTTGACCGCTACGGAAAATTTATCAAGCAAATCAGCCCAATGGGAGTAGGATGGGACGGAACCTTCAACGGAGAAGCCCTGCCTTCAACAGATTACTGGTTTACGGTGGAGTATGAAGAGCAAGGAGAAGCAAAAGTATTTAAAGCACATTTTTCATTAAAAAGATAAAAGCCCATGAATCTTAAACTCAAAAAAAAGTATTTATTACTAGTTTTAGTATTAACACAATTTACTTATTCGCAAGAAGGAATAGCAGTTTATTCTGATTATCTAAGCGATAATTATTATTTAATTCATCCATCAATGGCTGGTGCGGCAAATTGTGGAAAAGTCAGATTAACGGGAAGAGGACAATGGTTTGGACAAGCGGAAGCTCCTAGCTTAAGCACATTGAGTTTTAATACAAGTGTTGGAGAACGATCTGGAGTTGGAGCTATTTTATTTTCAGATAAAAACGGATACCATTCACAAAAAGGAATAAAACTTACGTATGCACACCACATTATGTTTTCCAGAAGTGAGTTGGATTTAAATCAGCTTTCATTTGGTTTGAGTGGGGCTTTGATACAAAGTCAATTGGATGAGACTTCTTTCTTAGACAACCAACCATTTGATCCAAATATTGGGGGCATTTTACAAAAAGATTCTTATTTCAATGTTGATTTAGGAGCATCTTATAACTATTTAGAATTTTACACGCATTTTACTGTAAAAAATCTTTTAAACAATTTCCGAAGAGAATTGTATTCGGAATTTGAAAGTGATAATATTCGAAAATATATCTGGAGTGCTGGTTATGTTTTTGGTAGTAATGAAGAAATACAATGGGAGCCCTCTGTTATGTTTCAATTAGTGGAAGCTACAAAAGAAAGATCAATTGATTTGAATTTGAAAGTATATAAAGAGTTAGATTTTGGAAGAATGTGGGGTGGATTATCGTATAGAAGAACATTAGATGGTGCCGAGTTTTTAGATGGAACTAATCGAGGAGAACAGCGTTTACAATATTTTACTCCTATCATCGGTGTAAATTATAATCAGTTTATGTTTGCTTATACCTATTCGTATTTAACTGGAAATGTGCGATTTGATAATGCAGGTTTTCACCAAATCACCTTAGGGATAAATTTATTCTGTAAGCGAGAGAAGTACCAGTGTAATTGTCCTGCTATTAACTAAATAAAAAACTAATTATAAATAAAAATCCCTTTACTGTAAAAAAGTTTGGGGATTTTTTTTAACTAAATTATTATGATAATAAAAACAGTAAACGGTAAATCACCCTTAATTCCGGAAGATTGTTACGTCGCTGAAAATGCTACTATTGTGGGAGATGTTCAATTTGGTAAGTCTTGTAGTGTATGGTTTAACGCAGTAGTTCGTGGCGATGTTCATTTTATTAAAATTGGAAACAAGGTAAACATTCAAGACGGAGCGATAATTCATTGCACCTATCAAAAACATCCTACAATCATCGGCAATAATGTTTCCATTGGCCATAATGCCATTGTTCACGGTTGCACGGTTCACGATAATGTGTTAATTGGAATGGGAGCTATTGTAATGGATAATTGTGTGATTGAAAGCAATTCTATTATTGCGGCGGGTGCTGTTGTTACTCAAAATACTAAAGTAGAATCAGGTTCAATTTATGCAGGAGTACCGGCAAAAAAAGTGAAGAATATCAATCAGTCTGATTTTGCAGGTGAAATTGAACGCATATCAAATAATTATATCATGTATTCAAGTTGGTTCAAAGAAGAAAATTAAAAGTTTTCTTCAAGAATTGTGTATTTTCCACCAATTAAATTTTTAAGTACTATTGGATTTGAATTCGTGTAAAATAGTTGTTTGCTTTTTTTCATATCGCTTAAACCTACTTTATCTGAAAGGATGATTTTGGTTTGTCGGGCTACAGCTTCTCCGGAATCAATTATTTTGATATGATTGGGTAATATTTTTTTTATTTGTGGTATTAAATAGGGATAATGACTACAACCTAACACAAGATAATCAATATTTTCTTTTACCATAGGATTCAAATAATCATGGAGCAATTGAGTCATTTCTTTAGATTCAATATTACCCTCTTCTATCAACGAAACCAATCCATAACCTATTTGTTCTATTATTTTTGTATTGGGATAATTGAGAACAGTTTGATTAAACAATTCGCTACTCAATGTGCCTTTTGTTGCCAAGACACCAATGGTATGTGTTTCAGAATTATTTGCTGCGGGTTTAATTGCCGGTTCAATACCAATAAAAGGAACTTTATAATAGGCTCTTAGTTCTTTTATGGCATTAGTAGTTGCAGTATTGCAAGCGACTACAATAATTTTAGCATTTTTGTTCAAAAGAAATTCAGTGTTTTTTTTACTTAACGCAATAATTTCTTCTTTTGATTTCTGACCATAAGGGGCATTTTTACTATCCGCGAGATAGATTGTGTTTTCATGAGGAAGTAGTGCGTGAATCTCTTTCCAAATAGAGGTTCCTCCAACACCTGAATCAAAAAGGCCTATGGGATTATTATTAACCATGTATCAAAAATAAATAAAAAACTGCTCATATCCCGTTATTTTGGGTGAGCAGTTTTTAATTATGTATTTTAAGTTTAAGAATTAAAAACCTAAATCTTTTTTTACATCAGAAGTTAAGTCTGTTCCATCAGCAAAAATAGCTGAATTGACATCAATTACATAGTTGAAACCTTTTGCTTTACCAACTTTTGCAATCGAAGCTTTGATTTTATCCATTAATGGTTTAGCCAAATCAGATTCCTTTTTTTGTAATTCTTTTTGAGCAGTTTCTCTGTAGTCACGGATTCTTTTTTCCATGTCTTGCACTTCTTTTGCTCTGTCTTCATTTACTTTTGCAGTTACAGTAGATGATTCTTCATCATATTTTTTCAATTTAGCATAATATTCATCTGCCATTGTTTTAAATTCAGCATCATATTGTTTACTCAAATTTTCTAATTGTTTTTGAGCTTCAATCATTGCAGGCATTTTGCTTATCAATTCATTAGTATCAACGTGAGCTATTTTTGATTGAGCTGAAATAGATTGGCTGGCACCAATAAATAAAAAAGTAGCAATTAATAAAGTCTTAATTTGTTTCATCATTTCTAGTTATTATAATTAATTATTGTTTTTGTTTTCTTCTTTGTTTTCGTTTTGTTTTTCTTCTTTTACTTTTTTGGCAGCCTCACGGTCGGCTAATATTTTTTGTTTTCTTTCTTCAAGCTGTTTTTTGCGTTCGTCTAATTTTTTTTGTCTTTCTTCTTCCGCTTTTTTCTTTGTCTCAGCGGCATCTGTTTTTGGCTCGTCAGATTTGCTTTTTTCTTCAACAGCTTCCGAAGACTTATCAGTTGTTTCAGAACCTTCTTCAGCGTTTTCTTGTTTGTCTTTATCAGAAACTGTGCCATTCTTTTTTGCTGCACGTTCTTCAATTAGTTTTTTCCTTTTATCTTCAAAATCTTTTTTCTTTTGTTCAGAAAGTGATTTTCTAGCTTCCATGATACTATCACGTTGTTTTTGTCTGTCTTGAAGAATCTTTTTTCTAGCTTCTTTATCAGGATTAATGTCTTCGGCATAATCTTGAATGCGTTCTTTTTCTTCTAATGCTTTGAGTTCTTTTTTACTCATTTGCTCTCTTTTAGAAGCTCTGGTTAAAGACCGAATTACTTGGTCACTAATATCATGTCTTTTAGCGGCAAAAAGGATAGTTAAATCAGAAGATTTGTCCAGTATAAAATCATATTTTTTTACTTCAGCAATATCTTGTACAGCAGTAAAAACCTGATCTTGAATTGGTTTTACTAAAACTGCTTTTTGAACAACCAAATCTCCGGTTGGTCCAAACCTTTTTTGTTGATAAGCTAAAAGTTCGTTTTCAAGAAAGGTAATTTCTTCTTCTCTTTCTTCGATTAATTCTTTGGTTAAAAGTACTTTTTCGTTATTTAAAGACTCTTTTAAGGTATTGATTTCATTCTTTTTAGTCTCAATATCTAATTTCCACTTTTGAGCTTTTTGTTCTAATTGATTTTTAGCTTCAGTATAGTCAGGAACATTTTGAAGTATATATTCCATATCAATATAACCAATTCTAATACCTCTCGACTGTGCTTCAATTGAGGCACTTGTAAGAGTTAAAAACAGTAAAAAAATTAATTTCTTCATATTTTTATAAATTATAATGTAAATATAACAGAAATTAACAATTAAAATTGTTGTCCAATGATAAAATGTGTTTCCCAACCATTTTTTTGTGTTTGTCCTGGCACAGCATCAAAACCATAGCCGAAATCGATTCCTAATAATCCAAATGCTGGCATGAAAACTCTTAAACCAAAACCGGCTGATCGTTGCATTACAAATGGATTATATTCCTGTAAAGAATTAAATGAGGCTCCGGCTTCTGCAAAAGTAAGCATATAGATTGAGGCAGCAGATTTTAGCGTTAATGGATAACGTAATTCCATTGAGAATTTGTTATAAATTACACCACCATCTTGTCCTGAAAGGGATAAATTCGGATAACCCCTTAACTGAATAACATCTCTACCATCTAAAGAAAAATTCGCTAAACCATCACCTCCTAAAAAGAAACGTTCAAATGGAATCACACCTCTATCTTGGTTGTAAGCTCCTAAATAACCGAATTCTCCTAATGTTCTTAAAACTAAAGCATTTTGATTTTTTCCAGCAAGTTTTGTATACCAATCACCTTTTATTTTAATTTTATAAAATTCTAACCAATAGAAAGCTTCTTGATCGACTTTTCCTTGGTTAACAGCGGCATCTTGGTAATTTTCAACCGGATTACCTGAATCATCAAGATAGGTTCCAATTGGCATATCATCTCCTGTAATTGGGTCTGGTATTACTTCTGTCGTTTTTACTTTATATTCTTCCTGGTTGGGTAAATCTTTGTAATCCACATTATTGAAGAAAGAATAAGGTGGAGAGAATTTAGCCGATATCGAAAACTCAGAGCCATAAACCGGGAATATTGGATTCACTCCTTTATTGTTTCTGCTTAAGGAAATAAAATAGGATAGATTTCGGGAAGATCCGTTGGGAAAAGTAAACAAAGAAGTAGCATAATTATTTAAATCATAATATTGAAAACTTAATCCTTGAGAAAGTAAAAAGAAATCATCGGGAACTTTAAGTCTTTTTGCAGTTCCTATGGCAATAGAAGTGATATTAAAACTTCTGCTTTTATCGACATCATTTGTTTGAAAATTATTTAAAAATTGTTTACTATAGGAAAAAGAAGTTGAAAACTGCATTGGTTTTCTTCCACCAAACCAAGGTTCGGAAAAAGTTAAACTATACGTTTGAAAATAAGTGCTTCCTTGTAAACGTAAGGACATTCTCTGGCCATCACCCATGGGTAAAGGTTTATAGGCTTCTTTGTTAAAAATATTTCGGACAGAGAAATTATTAAAAGAAAGGCCTAGGGTTCCAATGAAACCGCCACCGCCATAACCTCCTTGAAGTTCAATTTGACTGGATCCTTTTTCAACTAAATTGTATTCAATATCAACCGTTCCTGCTGAGGCATCCACATTTTTAAACTTGGGATCAATAGCTTCCGGATCAAAAAAGCCTAATTGCCCAATTTCTCGAATGGTTCTAATTAAAGCATCTTTACTATATTTCTGACCTGGTTTTGTGCGTAATTCTCGATAAATTACATGGTCATTTGTTTTGTCGTTTCCAACAACGGTAATTTTATTAAAATAGGCTAGTGGGCCTTCCATGATTCTGATTTCAAAATCTATCGTGTCATTTGCTGTACGAACTTCTACCGGATTGATTGAAGAAAATAGATAACCATTATTTTGGTATAAGTTTGTAATGTCTTCTGCATCAGGATTCTTTTTGTTTGCAATGCGATCCTGAAGCAATACACCATTATAAGTTTCTCCTTTTTTAATTCCTAAAACACGATTCAAGCCTTGGTCGGTGTAAATGGTGTTTCCTAAAAACTTAATGTTTCCAAAGTAATATTTTCTGCCTTCTTCAATTTTTAATTTGATGGCAATAGTATTGTCTTCTTTTTTGTATTTAACACTGTCGTAAACAATACGAGCATCGCGATAACCAACCGATTTGTACTTGTTAACTATATTTACTAAATCTTCGTTGTATTCCTGTTGAATAAATTTAGATGATTTCCAAAAACGAAAAAAAGACTCCTCTTTAGTGTTTTTCATCGCACTCTTTACGTTTTTTTCAGTTTGAGTTACATTGCCTTCAATGGCGATACTGGAAATTTTTACTTTGGTGCCTTTGTCCACGTTAATGAGCATTTTTACTTCATTTCCATTGGTTGTATCTGGAGTAATAGTGGCGAAAACTTTTGTATTGTAAAAACCGTCTTTTCGATATTTCTTCTCAATAAAGTTTTTAGAAGTTGTCAGTAAATTTTCATTTACAACTTTGCCCTTGGTTAATGCTAGCTCTTTTAAAAGCTCCTCATTTTTATTCTTTTTTAGACCAACAATTTTTACTTGACTTAATTTGGGAAGTTCGACCAAGCTTAGTTCTAAAAAAATACTGTCTCCTCTAATTTCATTAATGTAAACATCAATGTCACTAAAAAGCCCTAATTTACCAAGTTTTTTAATGGCTGAACTGATTTCTTCACCGGGAACAATAACTTTCTGCCCCTTTTCTAATCCGGCAAATGTGATAACGGTTTGCTGATTAAAGCTTAATTTACCGGTTACTTGTACATCTCCTAGAATATACTGGGAACCCCTTTCATAAGGAGTAGTATTTTGTGCATTTACCTGAAAAATACTTCCTATTAGAAGTATTGCAAAAAAGGAAGTAATATTTCTCAATACTACTTTTTTATTTAATCTGTTCACTTGTTTTTCCAAACCTACGTTCTCTTTTTTGATAACTAATAATAGCTTCATATAAATTTTCTTCTCTAAAATCAGGCCATAAAACATCTGTAAAATATAATTCGGCATAGGCAATCTGCCATAGTAAAAAATTACTTATTCGATGTTCTCCACTGGTTCTAATCAATAAATCAACATCCGGTAAATTGTGTGTGTAAAGATGTTGATTAATAATCGTTTCATCAATAGTTTCTGACGAAATTATATTATTTTTAACTTTATCACTTATCACTTTTATAGCTGAAACCAATTCTTCTCTTGATCCATAGCTTAAAGCTAAAGTTAAAGTCATGCGGTTATTTTCTTTGGTTTTGTTAATGACTTCTAAAAGTTCATTTTGTGCTGACTTCGGTAAGAGCGATAAATTGCCAATAGAGTTCAGCTTAATTTCATTTTTTTGAAGTGTTTTTAATTCATCTTTCAATGATTTGATTAATAAATTCATTAAAGTGTCCACTTCTAATTTAGGGCGATTCCAATTTTCTGTTGAAAAAGCATATAAAGTCAAATTTTGAATACCTAATTTAGCACAAGATTCCACTGTTTCGCGAACTGCTTTTGTACCACTTTCATGACCTAAAGCACGAAGCAAGCCCTTTTGTTTAGCCCAACGACCATTCCCATCCATGATGATGGCTAGATGTCTTGGTAAGTTGCTTTTATTTATTTGGTCTTCTAAGGTCATTTTATTGCGGACAAAAACAAGGGTTTTCCCCAAAAGTATAAGTTAATGTAAATCCGGTAAATACATACCAATCGTTGCTATTTATATTACCAAATTTCAATGTGTTCAAATTTTCATTTTTCGGATTGCTACCATCTAAATTATCTGTAAAAGTATATCGGGCACCGGCTTCTAAACCAATTATAAATCTTCTGTTTAATTTTGCTTTTACACCTAATACGATAGGAATTGCTAATGCACCTTCTGAATAATCTTCTTTCACTTCGTTATTGAAATAAAACAATTCTTTGTATGAAAAATAGCTTATGCCGGTGTAAACATAGGGTGTAAATTCAGAGCTTAATTTATGCAAATCAAAATCAAAAAAATTAAATTCCAATCCGGCAGAAAACTCATTTACTTTATTTTCAAAACTTAACCCTCTCAAATTTCTATCCGGAACATCAGAATCGGCATCGTTTGACGATAATTGGCCATAAGTATAGGAAAAACGATACGTATGACGGGTACTTCTGTTCCATTTATACACAAATCCTATTGCCATGTCGTTAGGAGCAATATAATTTGTGGGACCAACATCACCAATGTAATTACTGCCACCTAAAAAAACACCAATTTCATTAATTTGGGCTTTAAGTACAGTACTTGATACCATAAAAAACAATAAAAACACTAATCTATTCATCCGTTTTGAAATAGCGTGCAAATATAACAAATATGACTAGGTAAAAGTCAACTATTTGCTTATTTATCACAAATTAATTTCAAAAAAAACGGAAATAAAAGGGTAGTAGTATAGAAGAGAAGATATATTTTGATAATTATCGGTTAATTTCGCTTGTCCATACCCCACAAAAGTTTGTTTCTAAGCGTTTTCAAAAAGGTTTCATCCTGAATTTCAACCATGTTAATTTTAAAAGGTGTTTTTTTTATGGTTAAAATGGTTTCGTTATTCATAGTGGCGATTCTACTGTCTAAAGAAACTAAATAGTTTGCTTCTCTTCCAGATACTTTTAGTACAATTTCTGTTTTGTCAGGTATTACCAATGGACGAGCATTAAGATTGTGAGGTGCTATCGGAGTAATAACAAAACTTTTCACATCTGGGGTTAAAACCGGTCCGCCACAGCTTAATGAATATCCGGTGGAACCTGTTGGAGTGGAGATAATTAATCCATCAGCCCAATAAGAAGTTAAATATTCACCGTTTAAATAAGTTTCCACAGTTATCATTGACGTCGTGTCTTTTCTACTGACGGAAATTTCATTTAGAGCGAAATTTATTTCTTTAATTTCATCATTTTTTGGATTACTTTCAATACTCAAAAGGGTTCTTTTGGAGACGGTATAATTTTTATCTAAAATTAATTGCAAAAAAGTTTCGATATTTTCTTTTTGAACTTTAGCTAAAAACCCTAACCTTCCTGCGTTTACTCCTAAAATTGGGATGCCTGAATTTCGAACATAGGTAATCGCTCTCAAAATTGTACCATCACCACCAATACTAATCAAAAGATCAAAACTACTATCTAAATCTTTGTAAACAGCAAAAGTTGTATACTCTTTTTTAACTATTTCTTCCTCATACAATATTTTCAGAAAAGATTCTTCTATGACTAATTCAACATTGTTACTATTAAAAAAAACGAAAATGTCTTTAATAATTGGGCGGGTATCGTTTTGATAATATTGTCCAAAAATAGCAATCTTCATAGTTTAGATATTAAGATATTTGTCTAAATATTCTGAACGTTCTTTTAAATTACTCAAGTAGGTATCTTCCTGATGCTCAGAAACGATTTCGTAATTATACCTTCGAAAAGTTTGAATGATTTCATTCATTCCGCCCAAAGTGATTTTGATAGTCACCTGAACAAATTCGGTAGTAGCTTCAGAAATAAAAAGGCCTAATATTTTTCCGTTGTTTGTTTCTACAATTTGAGCTATTTGGCTCATGGAAAAATCATTCAATGGTTTTTTTACAATGATAATGCCTCCTTGCTCTCTTAAAAAGGGAGTTTCGGCAAAAAACTGAACAATGTCATTGAGTTCATAATAACCAACATATTTATTTTGATCATCTAAAACCGGAATTAAATTAGTGTTATTTTGAGCAAAAACTTCTAACACGTCTAACCATATCATATTAGTTCTTGCAAAAAAACCTTCTAAAGTGAATCGATAATCTTTAATCGATTTTTGTGTTTCAAAAGTAACCACATCATCAGCCGCAATACTTCCAATATAAATACTTTCCTCTACAACTGGGAAATGAGAAAAAGTCAAGTCAGCAAAAAAATCCTGAACATAATTTATTTTCTCCCCACTGTCAAAGGGTTTGAAGTCGTTGTTGATATAATTTGTTATTTCTAACATAGCGATTTAATTTCGTTGCAAAATAATCAAAAAATACGATTATTGAGCCTGTTTAACTTTGTATTTTTGTATGCTGTTTCTAATAAAATAGTTTCAAAAGAGTATGACAAAGTTAAGCGTAAATATTAATAAAATTGCTACATTAAGAAATTCAAGAGGTGGAAATGTGCCAAATGTGGTGCAAGTGGCTAAAGATATTCAAAAATTTGGAGCTCATGGAGTAACCATTCACCCACGTCCGGATGAGCGACATATTCGATACCAAGATGCGAGAGATTTAAAAAAGGTGGTTTATACCGAATTTAATATTGAAGGGAATCCTGTTCAAAAGTTCATTGATTTAGTGTTAGAAGTAAATCCAATACAAGTAACCTTGGTGCCTGATGCTGATAATGCTTTAACTTCTAATGCCGGTTGGAATACGATTAAAAACAAAGAATTATTAACGGAAGTAATTCAGGAATTCAAAAGAAATAACATACGAACATCGCTTTTTGTTGATCCGGATTTAACGATGGTTGAAGCGGCAAAAATTACCGGTACGGATCGAATTGAATTATACACAGAACATTTTGCTCATCAATACGGTTTGGGAAATCATAGCGGAATTCAGCCTTATGTTGAAGCAGCTGTGTTAGCCAATCAATTAGGTCTAGGAATCAATGCCGGACACGATTTAAGTTTGGATAATATTGGTTTTTTTAAACAAAATATACCCGGATTATTAGAGGTTTCCATTGGTCATGCCTTGATTTGTGAATCACTTTATTTAGGGATTGAAAATGTTGTAAATATGTATTTACACAAATTAAAATAAGCTATTCCATTTTTAGGATTACCGGCAGAATAAATTGTGTTTTTACGGGAATTCCTTCTTTTTGAGCAGGTTCTATTTTTGGAAAACCGGTTAAACGGGATTTAATAAGACTGTCAATTATAATTTTGTCATAATTTAAACTATCCGAAGGGAAAAGCGGTTCAAAAGAAATGGTAGCATTTGGATAAACGGATACTTTCACTTGAATGGTGTCAATTATTTTTGCCTTTTGATTGATGGAATCCGGAGCAATTTTTTGCTGAATAAGAACAGTCATAAAATTAAAAAAACATTCTTTTTTTTGTTCTTTGTCTAAAAGACTGTCACATTCCGCCACTGAGGGATAAACAGTCACTTCCTTCCAATCAATTTCTTTCAATCGTTGTTGCAGCAATTCTTCTTCAGAAGGCACACGCTTTTCTATGTATTGGCAGGAAGTCAATAAAAATAAAAAAGAAAATAAAAAAAGAAATTTATTCATTTTTCGTTTATAATCAAACAAAATGTATTTTTGATATTCCAAAAGTAAGAAAATAATTTATGGAACACGTACTTCTTTTATTAGGTTTTGTATTAATGATTGTTGGTGTCCTTGGAAGTTTCCTTCCTGTTTTGCCTGGACTGCCCATAAGTTGGGTGGGTTTGCTGTTATTATATTTAACAAAAGCCGTTCCTGTGAGCTATACAGTTTTGGGAATTACCTTGGTAATTGCCATTGTCGTTGGAATTCTTGATTACATCATCCCTGCAAAAGGGACCAAGCGATTTGGCGGAAGCAAATATGGTATTTTGGGAACCAACATCGGGTTAGTGGTTGGCATTTTAGCACCCATTCCACTCGGATTCATTATTGGTCCATTTGTGGGAGCATTTGTGGGCGAACTAATTAACGATTCTACAGATTCTAAAAAAGCATTTAAAGCTGCTACAGGATCATTTATTGGTTTTTTAGCTTCCACATTTATGAAGTTTTTGGTTTCTATGATTTTTCTTGGTTTGTTTTTAGTGAAAGTTTGGGAATATCGAAATGCTTGGTTTTAAATAAAAAAGGACCGAAATTATCTTCCGATCCTTTTAAAGTAATGTAACTTTCGTTTATTGTTTTACAAATTTCTGAAGTACTTTTTGATTATTGACGGTGCTTATTTCTACTATATAAACTCCTTTTGTATAACGAGAGATATCTATAGTTGTTTGTTCCATGTTCATGTTTTGTTTGCTATAAAATACCTTGCCTAAAACGTCATAAATAATCATTCCTTTAATAGAATCAGAACTATTTTTCAATTGAATTTGAATTAAATCTTTAGCAGGATTAGGGAATAAAACTAAATCAGAATAAGTGAAATCAGCCGTGCTTAAATTCTCCACAAATACCGTTTCAAAAGTATTGGTCACAATCGCCGGATTAAAGTCAAAATAAATCTCGGCTGTATTCGGGATTACAGTTCCAACAGTATAACCTGCATTCGGTTTAATTTTGAAATGAACAAAACCAATACTTGCGTTTTCGTTCACCAATTTCGGAACCAACTGAATGTTGTCAAATTTCCACATCAATTCATTGTTCACCCGTTCTAAGGTATATGTATGACTAGCCGAAATCATGCGTAAACTTTCAGGGTCAACTTGTGCATCCAAGACATCTTCTAAGCGAACAAAAGTAGCATTCGTCGTTCCTGTATTTTGAAAACGAATCGTATAATACAAATAATCATCACTCGAAAAAGAACCAATTTCAATATTTTTACCATGAGCCTCATTCTTATCATTCGGATCATATGAAGCCACAATAGGTCGAGTCAACGAGGCCAAATTATTATTCATATTCGCATCAACTGTCGTCGCAGTAATAGAGGCCATATTTGTCACTAAATCGCCAATAGTTACTGTCGGAATTGCAGGAACACTCATGCTTATCGTTATTATTCTCGTTTCTGCTGGCATTATATCAGTATAATCATACGTAAATCCAGTAGGCGTATTGACAGTTCCTGCAACCGAAATTCCAGTAACCGTTAAAGCTGCATCTTTCTCAAAAGTTAAGGTTCCAGAGGCAGCAGCAATACCATTATTGGTATAATAAATTTTATTTTGATACGTAAATCCTGCAGTAGGTTGATTCGTTCCCACAATAGAAACCTCCACATCATTATAAGGCGTCGTGTTTACAATCGGAATATAATAAACGTTTGCACCTGTATCGGAATAAATCACATCGTCAAAAGAAATTGGAGTGGCATAATAACCCGCAAGTTCACTATAAATTTCGTAGTTGAAATCATAACTATCCAAATCCACCTCTGGGAAAAGATAAAACACACCATTAGAAGCCGTAGCGGTAGTAGTGTCACCTGTGTTGTTCACTTGATAGACTAGATTTCCATTGGTGAAATTAGGCTCGCCGGTATCTTTCACGCCATTGTTGTTGGCATCTAAAAAAGCAACCAGTTGAATGTTATTTCTACATTGATTGCCCAACGCTAAACTTCCTCCTTCAATAAACACAGCCGAATCAAAAGCAGTATCTCCAAAATCGCCAACGGCTAGTTTCAAAGAGTATTCTCGATTAGGAATTACTGAAGCAATAGCCGTCATAGGAACCGTATAACCCGCCATGTTCACAACACTCAACGGATTATTGATGTTGTACGTGCTGAAAAACTGTGGATTTACAGAAGCACAACTCATGTTATACATATTATCGCGAATTGTAGTCGTCGAAATAGGCGTAGTCGTTCCAGGCACTATCGCAATGTTTTGTGATTGCCCAGTGGTTAAATCAGTTAAAATAAATCCAAAGACATCCGAGAACTGACATTGATACTGTCCGTATTCATTAGAAGCAAAAATGAAATTAAAACTTAAAATATTTCCAGTCGGCACAATATTGAATTTAACTGAACTCACATCATTAACACTCCCAGTTTGGCCCGAAGCTTGTAAAATTGCTGTTAAATCAGGGTCAGTAAACTGTGAACAAGTGGAAGTGCTCGTGCCACTACTATAAAAACCTTCTGTAAAATTAGCTTGTCCACTTCTAATAATCATTCCTTGTTCAAAGGGGAAATTAGTTTGGTTACCATTAAAATAGCCTACACCACATTGTCCTTGCGTAATTACATTGGAAATTACCCCACAACTTGAATTCAGAATCACATTGTTTAATAGTTGTTCTGTCGTAAATGAGGATGTATTAACAGTCACATAAGGAATATTGGTATTTCCACATTCTGAAGTCATAAACGTGCTGCCTACAGACCATTCCGAAACGGTTTGGTTGTTGCAATACGCTTTTACATAATACGTATACGACGTATTACAGGTTAAACCAACCAAAACATACGGATTTGTATTTGCAATTATTCCTTGCGAATTAGCATCTGGTGCTGGAGAACCTGTTGGAACTACAAAAATTTCATAAGCAGTTGCATTAGTTGCATTAATCCAACCTAATACTGCGGTTGTTTCTGTATTATTTGTAGTAGATAAATTAGTAGGAGCAACACAAGAAGTAGTACAATCCTGTGCAAACAAAAAGAATTGACCACCCCAATAACAACCGGTTAGTAAATTATCAATTCGAATATAAATAGTTTGGTTTGGAAATTGATTTTGAAAAATAGTACCAATTGGATTGGTTTGATTCTCCATATCTGCTTGAGTTAAATAAAACAGAACCGACATCGTGTTGGGAGTCGCATTATTTGCCTCTAAAGTTATTTGAATAGCCTCATTTAAAACAAAAATAGCAATGCCATCATTGTTGTCGTCACAGGCAACAGCTACTTCTGTTATTAAAGTTGGCAGTGGATTTACAACTAGACTAAATGTAACTATAGTGGCTTGATTTGTTTGAATATTTAAAAGCCAAGCCCAAAGCAGTTGCGGATTGGAAATATTGGTATAACTTGTTGGATTCTCAATTGGATTTGAAAGGGTAGAGGCATCCGATTGAGAGACAAAAAAAGAATATTCAAATAGACTTGGGTCTTGACCGTTCAGAAATAATGGTATTATTTCATTTAAGTCGAACCTTTGAATTCCGTTATAGTTAGTGTCACAGGCTGTTAATTGTGTTTGTGCTTGCCCTAAAAAGGACATAAACAAAACAAACAACATCATAATGTGTAATTTTGTTTTCATGAAATATTGGTTTTAGGTGGCTCAAATATAATTGATTTTTAGGGAATTATAATTGAATGAACTAAAATTGTAGGGTTATGAATTAGAATTTGATACTCTCACTCACAATAAATCCACTCGTCCACGCATTTTGAAAATTAAATCCGCCGGTAATCGCGTCAATATTGACAATTTCTCCTGCAAAATAAACATTGGGTAATCGTTTGCTTTCCATAGTTTTAAAATTGATTTCTTTTAAATCAATACCACCGGCGGTAACAAATTCTTCTTTAAACGTACTTTTTCCGTTTACCTGAAACTTTCCATTCGTGAGTTGTAAAGCTAAATGTTGAAGCTGCTTTTTTGTCAAATCAGCCCATTTGGTTTCTACAGAAATTTCAGAAGCTAAAACCAAACTTTCCCATAAGCGGTTTGGAAATTCAAATGGCGATTTTTTACTGACTACTTTTTTGGCATGTTCCAATTTTAATTCTTTCAACTGGTTTTCGGTTTCTTCCAAAGTAGCATCATTCAACCAATTAACTTCCAACACAAATTGGTAGTTTTCAGCAAATAATTCTCTTGCCCCCCAAGCAGAAAGTCGCAAAATACCCGGTCCGCTCATTCCCCAATGGGTAATTAAAAGTGGTCCGGATGCTTCAAGTTTGGAGTTTTGTACTTTCACCGAAGCAAAAGCGGAAACACCCATTAAATCTTTTATTCTTGGGTCTTTGATGTTAAATGTAAATAAAGAGGGAACAGGCGGAACAATCGTATGGCCTAAATTTTCCAAGAGTTCCCAAATTTTCGAATTACTTCCGGTTGTTAATACGAGGTTTTTGCATCGAAAGGTTTGGTGATGGGTTTCCACTTTCCAAGAGTCTTCGGCTTGATAAAGGGACTGCACACTTTGACCGGTTAAAATTTCAATGTTGTATTTTTTGGCAGCATTTAAAAAACAATCAATGATGGTTTGTGATGAATCCGAAACCGGAAACATGCGTCCGTCTTCTTCTATTTTCAATTCGACGCCGTGCTTTTCAAACCATTCAATCGTATCACCGGAACAGAATTGATGAAATGGTCCTCGCAATTCTTTTTCGCCACGGGGGTAAAATTTTACTAAATCATTGGGAACAAAACAAGCATGCGTCACGTTGCATCTGCCACCTCCGGAAATGCGGACTTTCGTGAGTACTTCCTTTCCTCGTTCCAATATCGCAACGCTAATCTTCGGATTTTTTTCAGCAAGATTAATTGCCGTAAAAAAACCGGCGGCACCACCACCCACAATCAATACATCATACATCAATTTAATCTTTCGGGGAAATTACAAAAAATACCATCGACTCCCAATTCAGAAACAGTTTTAATGTCGTCGGGTTCATTCACGGTATAGGTGTAAATTTTAAAACCTTCTTCGTGTAATTGTTTGACATTTTCTTTGGTTAGTGTTTTCCACCACGGATTAATGGCTACCGCTTTTAATTTTTTCCCCATGGCAATGGCTTCCAGCGGATTCTCTTCCGTTAAGACAGCAAGAGCTATTTCAGCATCTAATTTTCGGAATGTTTCTAATTCATCCCATAAAAAACTGGAGATAACAAAAGCGTCTTTCTTCCAACCTTTTTTATAGAAAGTTTGCAGTAATTCAAAGGTTGGTTTTGCAGTATTTTTTCCTTTTAACTCGATGTTTAATGGCACTTTTTGATCAATCGTTTTGATGACTTCTTCCAACGTAGGAATGCGATGATTTCCTTTAACAACTACTTTTTGTAGTTCGTCCCAAGTAAAATCTTTAATACTTCCCGACGTGTCGGTTAGGCTATCCAAAATTTCATCATGAAAAACAACCAACTCGCCACTTTTAATCAGAAAAACATCAATTTCAATCATATCAATATCCAACTCCAATGCTTTTTTAACGGAAGCAATGGTGTTTTCTGTTTCGTGACCCATCGCACCTCTGTGACCAATATTGAGCGGTTGTTTCATTTTTGAACAGTTATGAAGTAACAAAGCTAAGATAACCACCAACGATAATTTAATTTTCATGGATAAAGATTTACACAAAGGTGAAAAACAAATCCCACAAAACTTATCAGTAAGTATCAAGATTAAGTTAATTTTTAGCCACTGATTCGCTGATTAATAGAATATAAATCAGCGAATCAGCGGCTATCAATATAAACCATATTTCTTTGCGTCATTGACTTAGTATGTAATCGCAGAGAAATCCAATTTACAATCATTAATTCTTTTGTTCTTACTATGCTGATTGCCATAGGCAGCCATCCTCTAAAAAATCCGTTCCAATCCGCGTTTAGCGAAGCTAATCCTTTCCAATCCGCGTTCCAATAGTAGCATCTCACAACTTTTAGTCTCCTGCGGTTAAAATTTAATCCTTATTAATGAAACCAAGCGAAGCGTCTTAACCTCTTAATGTTTCAAAAAAAATTAAAAATTAAACTTCATCCCAAACGCAATTCGCCCCCCATCTTCCGAATAAAAATACGATACCTTTGAAGCAATAAAATTACTACTGGTAAACCAAATACCGATTCCCGTTGAGGTATGCCATTTATCGGAGTTTTCCGTTGGAATCCAAACCCTGCCGTAATCAAACCCTACAAAAGCTCCATAGGTAACCGGTGCAAATGGATTTTTAATTTGCCCGATGGAATATCGGATATCGGAAGTTTGCGTGAATGCCGTTCTTCCGGTAAAGCGATTTTCTCGAAAACCTCGCAAGTCATAATCGCCACCAACAGAAGCCGCTTGATAAAATTCGTAGGTAGTTCCAAAAAGTGATTTTGTACGAAGCGTTGTTTCAAAAACCCATTGAGCCGATGGAATTAGTTTATACACCAAATTGAGTTGCGACTGAACCATTGGTACATTTTGTGCAAAATCTGAAATATTCGTATTCCAATACCCCGAAAAGTGAAAACCAAGTCCGAGTGTGGGAACCAGAAAATTGTCATAGTTTTTAAAATCATAAGCGACTCCAATTCCTGCAAAACTTTGTCGTTCAAACACACTGGGATTAACGGTGTTTTCTGAAATGTATCGATTGGGTGTATCTTCCACTTCGTAGGATTCAAAATTCAATCGTGCCGTTAACATGGAACCATGTTTTCCTTTAAGCGACAAGCCAGGATTGACTTTTAGCATCGCAATTCGCACCCGATTATAATCCAAACCTTCCTCTTTAAATGCTCCGGTTTCGTTACCGTAACCAAAAAAGTTCTGAACGAAATTGGAACTTGTGGCCATGGCATCAATCACTAAATCGTATTTGTGAATGATTTTTTTCACATAACCTGAATAGTTCAGGTCATACCCTTCCGTAGCAAAAAAGTAGCGAGCGGTGGCGGTATGTTTTTGTGAAATCGGATTTCCTACGAATCCGTTTTGGGTATAATCGAATTTTGCACCCAAACGTATACCGTCATCCGGATTGTAGCCCACTAAGGGAATGGCCGAAAACTGATTGAACTTGGGCCGTTTGTAATTATAAGTGTTGGTTTCATAATCATTCGAAAGCAATACGGTTGTTTTGTGGTTGACTGTTAAGCTCGAATTGTTGGTCATGAAATCATGAATTTTGACGTTTTTACCGTTTTCAACTACATACGAATCTTGATTGAGTCCGCCAATCATTCGGATTTTTATGTTTTTAAATTCACTGCCTTCCATGCTGAACTCGTCTTTTCCTTCCAATCCGAATAACCAAATTTCCTTGGTATGTTTTTTCGAAAAGGTTTTTTCAAAAACAATGTTGCCGGGGACTTTTTTGCCATTATAAACTACCACAGTTGTTCTTCCGCCCGAAAGTCGATTGATGACAAACACATCATCTTCAAGAGTTCCGACAACGACTCCTTTTTTCTCTAATAATTTGTGATAGCTTTTGGCACTGCGGTCCAATTTATCCAAACGGTTTTTTAAATACATTTTCAACGTTGAGGTGGTCTCATCTTTTATTTCCGAAGGAAGATTTGCAAAGGCTTGATTGATTTGTTCGTTGGTTAGATTTTCTTTGATAAATTGCACCTGATCAAGCCACGTTTTTTCATCACAATCGGCCAAAAGTGCCAAATCGAGTGTGTAAGCTTGCAAATTGAATTTTTTAATTTGTTTCAAATTGTAACTGTAGGATTGCATCTGACCCATGGCAGGAATGCTTTTCAAAAGTCCTAAAAAAGTCCCATCATATTTTGCAAATGCCTGATCTCTGTTTAAGGGAATGGGTCTGTAAATGGTTTTGCCTTGCTCTTGATGCACACTCCATTGCCAATTTTCAGCATTTCTGTCCCAATCGCCAATAAGCATGTCCAAAAGTCGGGCACGTAGGTAATTTTGGGTGTCCACCTGATGGCTTTTGTTGGTATGAATCAAGTGAAGCATGGCATCGGTTCCAATACTGTTTGCAGGTTTTTCACTCAGATAATACAACGCATCACCAAAATTTTCGTTGTAGTTTTCCAAAACTTTGTGTTTGGGAATGTAGAGTAATTCCGGCTGCATGGCTTGAACGCCAATTGCTTTTGACAAATCGGGGAGAACCAACGGCATAAAAGGGTGAATGGCGGTAAAATAATCCAT
>Ga0164292_10000802_pt1 | contig 24954 bp, 23 predicted proteins | sample GEODES117metaG_FD_111486 | JGI IMG/M metagenome (GOLD analysis project Ga0164292, IMG submission 111486) | Eutrophic lake water microbial communities from Lake Mendota, Wisconsin, USA - GEODES117 metaG | ecosystem: Environmental > Aquatic > Freshwater > Lake | place: USA: Lake Mendota...
CACATGGGCCTGCATATGATGAACAGCGATCAGGGGGATGTCAAGGGCCAGGGCCAGGGATTTGGCTACGCCGGCACCAACCAGAAGCGCTCCGATCAAACCCGGCGACCGGGTGAACGCAATGGCATTCAGGTCATTAACTGTAATAACGGCCTGAGAAAGGGCGGTATCGATCACCGGGATGATGTTTTGCATGTGAGCCCGGCTGGCCAGTTCAGGAACTACGCCGCCATATTGCTCGTGGACTTGCTGGGTGGTGATGATGTTAGAAATGATCTTGCCATCGGAACATACGGATGCGCTTGTTTCATCGCAGGATGTTTCGATGGCAAGAATATGTAGCGGCATAGGCCGCTAAGGTAAGTAGCTTATGTGATTTATCTTGATAAGGGGTTGACCGTGCGACAGTGAATTGGTTTTTTCAAAGCACACGCGAACCTTAGCTCCCGAAGCAAGTACCACGTCTTCTTTGTCGATATACGGGTAGTAGACTTTTTTGTCTGCCGTTTCAATGTACAAGTAGAATCCAGTTTCGTCTTTTAACTCCTTAACTTCTCCGGTTATGGAAAGGTTGCAGTTGAAATCTTCTTTTTCCTTGGAAAAAAGGAAAGCAGCAGAGGAGAACAAGATCATGGCGGAAGCATAAATAAGCTTTAGCATAGGTTTTGATATTGGTGGATGATTTAAGTCTTGAAAATCAGGTAGTTGATTCCACTAATATAAACGATTACTTTTAAACATTATTGCGAAAAAAAATTATTTTGACCTGATGGCCACCACCGGATCCATCTTGGAAGCTATGGATGCGGGGATGATACCGGCCAGTATGCCAAGAAATACACATAACACCACCGTGAGTATAATATTGCCCCAGGAAAGGGAGATGTTGAAATTCAATACGTTAGAAAGTACGAACGTCATCGGAAACACCAGCAGAAGGCCAATTGCCCCGCCAATAATGCATAGAAATGCGGATTCCAGGAGGAATTCGCCCATGATCGCTGATCTTTTTGCGCCAATGGCTTTTTTTAGCCCTATGATGGGAGTCCTTTCCCTAACTGACACAAACATGATGTTGGCAACGCCAAAACCGCCCACGAGCAGGGAGAGGAAGGCAATGAACCACCCACCCAGGTTAATATTGGCGAAAAGGGTATTCATTGATGCAGAACCTGCCGTAACGTCATTAAGTGAGAAATTATCTTCTTCCTGCGGACTCAGCCTTCTCACCCCCCTCATAATGCCCCTCAGTTCCCCCGAAATATCTTCCATGGGTACTCCCTCAGCGGCCTGGACCATGATGAATCCATCGAGTCGACGGAAGTTTGCAAGTTTTTTGCAAAACTCTGCGCTGACCAGAACAGCGTTATCGAAATCCCATCCGCCGATCAGGCTCCGGCCTTTCTTTTTCGTAACACCAATGATCTGGGCCCGGTATTTCCCCAATTCAAGGGTTTTTCCAATGGCTCGCTCGGGCTTGTCGAACAATTTGAGTGCATTTTCGTAACCCAGCACCACAACTGCAGTACCCAGGTTAAATTCCTTTTGGCTGATATATCGCCCGTCCATCACATCCACTTCCTGCACTTTGTCGAATGATTCTGAAACGCCGAACCAGCGGACATTTTCGAGCACCGAATTCTCGTAACTGATGTTCGAGCTGTTGAAACATGAGTAGGCAACATTTTTAGCATACATGGAGTACTTCTGGATATACTCTGCTTCTTTTAGGAGAGGATTGGGCCGCGAAGCGAATTTCCACCAGGATTCACCCCCGCGGCCGCCGAAAGGAAACTTCTGGATAAAGATGGTATTCACCCCCATCTTATTAATATCAGATTTGATTGTACTTTCCAGGCTTCCCGTAGTAGCCTGAACAGAAATGATGCAGAATATACCAATGGCTATCCCTAAGAGAGACAAAAACGTTCTCACCTTGTGATGGCGGAATTCTTCAATGGTTTGCTTTAGGATGGACCAGACGTACGAGAACATCCATAAAAGTATATTATTTAGACCGAATCGCCACTACGGGATCCAATCTTGCCGCTATGGAAGCGGGTATTATTCCCGCCAGGATCCCAATGGAAATGCAGATCGTAAGGGCAAGTCCAAGGATCTTCATAGATATATAAACCGGAAAGTTGAATATCTGCGTGAGGAAAGCGGTTAAGATAAATACCAGAAGCAGTCCAATCAGCCCCCCAAGCAGGCAGATAAAGGATGATTCCAGCAGAAACTCCGCCAGGATGGTGCTTCTTTTGGCGCCGATTGCTTTTTTGAGGCCAATGATCGAGGTTCTTTCCCTGACGGTCACAAACATGATGTTGGCAATGCTGAAAGCACCCACAATCAGGCTAAGCAGACCGATGAACCAGCCGCCCATAGTCACCGAACCAAAGAACCCGCTGACCGATTTACTTAAATCACTTACTGAATTAAGGGAAAAGTTATCGACTTCTTTGGGCCCCAACCTCCTTATGTTCCTCATTGTGCCCTTCAATTCATCCCGAAATGCTTCCACATCCATTTTGGGGCCTGCCTGGGCCATGATGACCGGACTTGAATATTTTTCTGTAAACAACAGTCGGAAACTCTGATAAGGAATGATGACACAGCGGTCGAAATTCCAGCCGCCTATAAAGCTCTGGCCCTGTTTCTTGATCACTCCAATGACCGTGCCCTTGTGATTTTTCATTTTCACTGATTTACCCAACGCTTTCTCAGCCTTCCCAAACAGAAGTTCAGCATTTTCATATCCCATCACTACGTTGGACGTTCCTTTTTCCATCTCGGTGCTGGAGAAGTACCTGCCCGCCGCTATCTCGAAAGGCTGAATTTCAATAAAATCCTCCGTAGGTCCGTAGAAGTCGACGCGCTCTAACAGGCCATTATCAGATTCAATATTGGCCCTAGCATCGAGTACAAAGCTGATCTTGTTGATCACCTTTGTACTTTGTTTAAGGAGTTGCATCTCGTTGTACTTAGGTTCCGGCCTGTTCACATATTTCCACCAGGGATAATCCGCTCCGCCCGTATAATCCCATTTGTCAATGTAGATGGTATTGCTCCCCAGGGATTTGATGTCTTTCTGAATATTCTGTTCGAGGCTGCTCACCGTGGCCAGTACGCCAATGATGCAGAATATGCCGAATGTGACGCCAAGCAAAGACAGGGTGGTCCGGAGTTTATTGTTCCTGAGTTCCAGAAAAGCCAGCTTCATGCTATTACCCAAAATTTCAATTACCCTCCTCATGGCAACGAAATTAAATTGACTTAATGGCACTTTGCGCCTGCAAGTTATGAGCGGAAAAATGGGATTGTTAATGCAGCGATTTAAAGGATGGAGTTGTTACTTCATGACCCTTTTCTTGATCATTCCGCCCTTGGTATCCCGAATGGAATGCATTACCGTAAAGGCATTCGGATCTATGGTATCCAACTCGGTTTGAAGTTTTGCGATCTCCAACCGTGTAATTACGGTGTACACAATCTCCTGGTCGTATTTTTTCAAACCGCCTTTCCCGTAGCCGCCAGAGCCCTTGTAGAGGGTAACTCCCCGCCCCATTTTCTTGATGATCATATTGCTGATCTCGTCAGACTTTGGGGAGATGATGGTAACGCCGGTATATTCTTCAATACCCTCAATAATAAAATCCACCGTTTTAGATGCCGACAGGTAAGTGAGTATAGCATAGAGCGCTGTTTCGATCCCTAATAAATAGGCCGCAAAGGAAAAGATGATCACGTTGAAGATCAGGATCACGTCGCCAATGGTGAGGCTGGTTCTCCTGCTGATGTAAATGGCAAGGATCTCCGTACCATCCAATACGCCGCCGCCCCTTACTGCCAGACCGATTCCCATGCCTAAGAAGAATCCGCCGAATACGGAGATCAGCAACTTGTCTGAAGTGATCACCGGGTAGGGTAACACGGCTACGATGATGGCCAGCAATCCGATGGCCAGGGTGGTCTTAATTACAAAGCTTTTACCGATCTGGGCATAGCCGAGAACGACAAAGGGGATGTTTACCAGGATCAATAATACTGAAAGAGACAGTCCGCTCAGTTGGCTGACCAGGAGCGAAATACCAGTAGCACCTCCATCTACAAAATGATTCGGGAGCAAAAAACCTTTTAATCCAAATCCGGCCGAAAGTACACCCAGGGTTATCAGGAAGGTGTCGCGAATGGCATGGACCACCATGACCCGCAAGGTATACCGGTCTTTGGCGAGCTTGTATGCGCTCGCTCTGGACTGGTTTCGGTCTACTTGCCTCAAGGCACCCATGATATCATTACCGAATTTCTTCATCGCTCCAAATTTCGTGAAAAATGGCTACAAAGGCCAGTTTATGATTCATTGCCTGTAAAACTTTACCTTTGCGGCCGCATGAAATACGATAGTGAAATTCAGAAAAGAAGGACTTTTGCGATCATCTCGCACCCGGATGCGGGTAAAACCACGCTGACGGAAAAATTCCTGTTATTCGGTGGTGCGATCCAGGTAGCCGGCGCAGTCAAAAGCAATAAGATCAAGAAGCATGCTACGTCGGATTTCATGGAGATCGAAAGGCAGCGGGGTATCAGTGTGGCTACCTCTGTCATGTCGTTTCAATACAAAGACAAACTGATCAATCTGCTCGATACCCCCGGTCACAAAGATTTCGCAGAAGATACATACCGAACACTTACCGCCGTTGATTCTGTTATTCTCGTAGTGGATAGTGTAAAAGGGGTGGAGGAGCAGACGCGTAAGTTAATGGAAGTATGCCGCATGCGCGATACACCCGTGATCGTCTTCATCAACAAACTGGACCGTGATGGTAAGCCACCTTTCGATTTGATGGACGAGATCGAGAAAGAATTGAACATCCATCTTCATCCCCTGAGTTGGCCCATTAACATGGGAAAAGATTTTAAGGGTGTTTATAATTTATACGATAAAAGCCTCCTGCTTTTCAAGCCCAATCAAAAGGCTACGGAAGATGACATTGTACCCGTATCTGATCTTAACGATCCGCTGCTCATCGAGTTGCTGGGGGAGAAAGACGCCGGCCATCTGAAAGAAGAGGCCGAACTGATAGAAGGTGTATACGGCGATTTCAACAGGCAGCCTTACCTGGATGGTAAATCGGCGCCTGTTTTCTTCGGAAGCGCGATCAATAACTTTGGTGTGAAGGAACTGCTCGATACTTTTATCCGCATCGCCCCGCCGCCGCGCGATATGGAAACCACCGTGCGGGAAGTAATTGTACAGGAAGATAAATTCAGCGGATTTATTTTTAAAATACACGCTAACCTCGATCCGCGTCACCGGGACCGCATCGCGTTCCTTCGGGTTTGCGCTGGGAAGTTTGAGCGGAATAAGTATTTTCATCACGTGCGGCTCAACAAAGACGTTCGCTTCAGCAATCCCTACAGTTTTCTGGCCCGGGAGAAAGATGTGATCGAAGAAGCCTATCCCGGGGATGTAGTGGGCTTGTTCGATACCGGCAATTTTAAAATAGGCGATACACTTACTGAAGGAGAGGATTTCTACTTCACAGGTATCCCGTCGTTTTCGCCGGAGATCTTTAAAGAAGTGGTGAATAAGGATCCGATGAAAACCAAACAACTCGAAAAGGGCTTGTTGCAGTTAACGGATGAAGGCGTAGCGCAGCTGTTCACCCAGCATGGTGGTAACAGAAAGATCATTGGTTGTGTTGGCGAACTGCAGTTTGAAGTGATCCAATATCGCCTGCTGCAGGAATACGGCGCTTCTGTGCAATTCAACAGCCTGCCTTTCTATAAAGCCTGCTGGATCACCAGCACCGATAAAAAGAAATTAGAAGATTTTACACGCTTTAAAACCGCCAATGTGGTGACGGATAAAGACGGACATCTGGTTTATCTCGCGCAAAGTGAGTGGTTCCTCAACACGGAGATCAATAATAACCCCGATATTAAATTCCACTTCTCTTCTGAGATCCATAAGAACTAAGGGAACAAGCTATCCAAACGCGGAAGTATGCGCGGCCAGTTGCGCCTGTTGAAACCGTTAAAAGTTCACCCCCGTATAATTCCAGGGCGTAATTGATTTTAATTCTCTCTTAAGCGTGGCAGGGATCTTCAGTGAATCAATGAACTGACGGATGGATTTTTCAGTAACCTGGTCATTCCCGCGAGTCAGTTCTTTCAATGCTTCATAAGGTTGGGGATAGTTCTCCCGGCGTAAAACGGTTTGAAGCGCTTCCGCCACCACGGCCCAGTTGTTGTCGAGGTCTTCGCGGATCTTTCGCTCATTCAACAACAGCTTGCCAAATCCTTTTTCCATAGATTTAAAGGCCAAAATGGTATGTGCAAATGGCACACCTACATTTCTGAGTACGGTTGAATCTGTAAGGTCTCTTTGCAAACGGGATATGGGAAGTTTTGCGGCGAGGTGTTCAAAGATAGCATTGGCGAAGCCCAGATTTCCTTCTGCATTTTCAAAATCGATCGGATTTACTTTATGTGGCATTGCAGAGCTGCCTATCTCGCCCTTCTTTGTCTTTTGTTTGAAATAATCCATCGATATATAGGTCCAGATGTCCCTGCAAAGATCGATCAGGATATTGTTGACCCTTTTCATACCATCGAAATGCGCAGCAAAATTATCATAATGCTCGATCTGGGTAGTATACTGCTGACGTTGCAATCCAAGCCTGTTACTACAGAATTCATTGGCAAACCTGACCCACTGTACCGTTGGATAGGCAACTACATGGGCGTTAAAATTTCCGGTGGCACCACCGAACTTGCAAGAATAGGGGATGGTATGCATTAGCGCTACCTGTTGTTCTATGCGTTCAACATAAACCATGATCTCCTTGCCGAGTTTTGTAGGAGAAGCCGGCTGTCCGTGCGTACGTGCCAACATGGGTATGTCTTTCCAGGTTTGGGCCATCTTCCTTAGCTCAATGACGATATTGGCTACGGCAGGAAAGAACTCGTGTTCCAGGGATTCTTTCCAGAGCAACGGGATAGCGGTATTATTGATGTCCTGTGAAGTCAGACCGAAATGCACCCACTCTTTTACAGCAGACAGTTTCAGCACGTCAAGTTCTTTCTTGATATAATATTCCACGGCCTTTACATCATGGTTGGTGACTTTCTCCATGGTTTTGATTTCAGCCGCTTTCTCCGGTGTAAAATTCAGGTAGATCTCCCGCAGGGGTTTATGCAAAGTTGCCCGTAGGGGAAAGAATTTCTTCTGGGAAAGCGCGATGAAATACTCTATCTCTACCATCAGCCTAAAGCGGATCAGCGCATACTCTGAAAAGTAGTAGTCCAGGTGATGCAGTTGATTCCTGTATCTTCCGTCGATCGGTGAAATAGCTGTTAATACACTCAGGTCCATATGAAAGGATTGCGTTAAATTCGCAGGCAAAATTACACTAAAGCCATTGGATCGGAAAATAAGGATAGGCGCGGTTAGTTATCTGAATACGAAACCGCTCATCTACGGACTGGAGCAGGCTCCCATAAAGGATGAAATTGAGTTGGTGGTGGATTATCCTTCCCATATTGCCCGGATGCTTGCCGATGACAGGATCGATATTGGCCTGATGCCTGTGGCCGTGATTCCTGATCTCCCCGAAGCACATATGGTCACTGATTACTGCATCGCCTGCGATGGCCCGGTGGCTTCCGTTGCTATTTTCAGCGAGATTCCCCTGTCTGATATCAAGACCGTGTTGCTCGACTATCAATCCAGGACGTCGGTTATGCTTGCCCGTTTACTGATGCGTGAATACTGGAATAAAGAAGTAATGTGGAAGGATACACGGGGGGAAGAATACCGGCATGAGATCAAAGGTGATGTTGCGGGACTGGTGATTGGCGACAGGGCATTAAGGCAAAAGAATGAATCGGCTTTTATGTATGATCTCGGAGAGGCCTGGAAAGCATTGACGGGCTTGCCTTTCGTATTTGCCACCTGGGTAAGCAACAAGCCCATGCCACCGCCTTTCCTTAAAAGATTTAATGAAGCCAACGGGCTTGGGCTGTCACATTTGGATGTTATTATTTCCAGGGAAAAGGATCCGCCTGCTGATCTGAAGAAGTATTATACAGAAAATATCAATTATCAACTGGATGAAGAGAAGCGAAAAGGGCTCACCCGCTTCCTCTCTATGATCAAGGTGTATAAGGCGAACGACGTAATCCATGCCGGCCTCACACATCCGGATTAGACCGATCAATACCAAAGGCGCGCTTCAGCTTTTTTCAGATAATCCCGGGTTGCGCTGCTGACCGGTCTTCTTTTTTCGGTAAGCGGAATTTTTATCACATCTATCCATGTGCCAAACCATCCCGGGAGATCGAAACCTGTTTTTCTGAGATACTCGAGCGACCACATAAGCGCTGTTGAAAAAAAGTAAATGCTTGGAAGATACCGCCAGGCCACCTTGGCTTTATTTATCCACAGCATGGCCATTTTTTCTTTTTTTGGTTGTCGCCCAAGCGGCGATTCTTTATGCAGCATGGTTACCCTGTCTGAGTAGGCGATCGAATATCCAGCATCCAGGATGCGGTAGCTGAGATCGTATTCTTCCATCCCATAAAAAAAATCTTCCGGATATTTTCCCGCATGATGGAACACTTCGCGTTTGATGGCATGTGCCCCCCCCGCATAGTAATAGGTTTCAAAATGCCGCCTGCTTGAGTACTCCCTGAAGTTTTTATGGGGAAATGCGTTGACCTGCATTTCACCGTTCTCAAAGTATAACACCCTGAATGAAATGATCGCCGTCTCCCTGTCGCTACGCGAGGTGTTGAATTCATCATAGAGATTCACCAGGCAGTCCTTATTGCCCATCACTGCATCATCGTCCAACATGATGAGAAAGGGAGCCGAGCTCTGAGATATCGCAAAGTTCCTGCCCCTGGCTACGCCGAGGTTCTCATCGGAATCAATGAATCTAAAAGGAATCGCAGGGTGATCAGCAATAAAATTTTTTACGTTGGAATAGTCTTTCGTTGAAGCATTGTTGACAATGATCACCTCTTCCAGCAGTACTTCTGCCTGGTCAAGCCCGGCAATATTCTCAGCCAGTGCCAGCATATCCTGCGGACGGTTAAAGGTGATTATGACAAAACTCAGTGGTTTCAATGCAGATAAGATTCAAAGAGTTCCCTGTAAACTTGTTCAAAGGTAGCTAAACCAAAATTCTCATATGCATACTGCAGGTTGTTACGCGAGATTCTTCTACAAAGGTCCCGGTCTTTCAGCAGTCTTTGTACAAAATCTATACCCTCTGCCACGATCTTGTTCTCATCTGATACAGATGAAAATAAAAAGCCGTTTTCGCCATGCTTTATATGAACCGGTAGGTCGCCCACTGCCGTTGCAATGATCACGCTGCCCCTGGCCATAGCTTCCATCACCACCATCGGAAATCCTTCTTCACTTGAGGTTATGAAAAGCAGGTCGGCCTCTGTTCTGTAGAGATCATCAATGATTGCGGGATCATTCACATCGCCATAAAAAATATCGTGCTGGTCTGGATCGGTGAGGGCAGCCGATACATTTCCAACAAACGACATCACTACCGGTAGGCCTGCCTTATGTAACTGACTGGAAATCGCTGCACATAAATGAACCCTTTTTTCTGGCGTTGCCCGGCCCACGTACATCAGCTTGAGCGGATTTTCCGAGAACTCCCGCGCATGTTTTTTTTCCGGCAGGGGGATCCCGTTCAGGATATACCTTATCCGGTTATGGTAGGTTGCAGGGATGCCCCATCGTTTGTATAGAGCGAGATGGTCCTGTATTCGGTTTTTGCTGATCATAACGGTTTCCCGGTAGAACGGCAGAAATGGAACACGGATATAAGAGAAGCTGCTAAAGGAATGGATGAGTTCAATCTGGGGGATATCATTCCTGATCCAGCGGCTCAGTTTGTATGCGAAATTTGAGTGGCCATTAAACACAACAGGTGTCTTGTGCTGGGTATTGATATAAGCTGAGAAAAGTCCCCGGTAGATGAGGTTGTCCCAGTATTTTTTCTTGTTGTCTGTATACGCGGAGACGTCCATGATCTCATGGCCCGATGCTTTGAATTCGTTCAGAAATCCTTCGTGCTGCGACTTCCGCGTGAATACGATCAGTGCTTTCTTGCCTTTCAAGGCCTGGGTGATATTGGCGTGTACCCGTTCTGCCCCGCCAATATGATGAAATGGGAAGAAGAAGAATATCTCGTAAGTATTTGGTAATGGATTTTTTTTTGCTTTCATTCTCCCCAGCCAGATGAATGGGAGTATGAAAAGATCTTCCAGGGTTCGTTTCAGGATCAGAAGGCGGTAGATCATAACTTCTGATTAATGGGTTTTAACCAGGCCTTCACCGCGTCGAGGCAGGCATACCAATATGTTCTACGTACAAAGCTGCTGTGGTTACCGTTCTTCCAGGCATTTTTTGCAAACCTGAATTTAGTGGTCGCCAGTTTACTATACACATTTTGCTGGCGCGATCGGGTAAACGAAAACCTGGTGATCCGGTGTTTCAGAAGTGTATGGTCCAGTTTATGGATCACGTATCCGTTTGCCGCTATCCGCAGCCAAAGGTCATAGTCTTCTGCCTGTGCCTGTTCTGCCAGGTATGTAAACTTTTTCAGCACCTGCGTTCTTACCATCACCGAAGGATGCGCAATGCAATTATTCACCGGCAAATAGTCAAGGATCTGATTCGGCAGAATGTTGGCATAATCATCTGCCCAGATGCCGGCATCTGTTCCGTGTTCATCGATCAGCTGTACGGTTGTCGCCAGTACGTCTACATAGGGGTGGTTGTGCAGGTATTGCATCTGTTCTTCAAATCGAATAGGCAAACTGATATCGTCTCCGTCCATTCGTGCGATCCATTCCCCGCGGGCAAGATTCACCCCGCGATTCAAGGTAAATACGAGCCCCTGGTTCTGCTCGTTTTCCAGGGTTATGATGCGGGGGTCATTGAAACTATTGATGATCTGCTTCGAATGATCGGTGGATCCATCATTGATAATGATGAATTCAAAGTTGGCGTAACGCTGATCCAGGATGCTTTGGATGGCTTCGCCAAGGTGTTCGGCTGTATTAAAAACGGGCATGATCACACTGACCGTGGGACTTGACATCCTGCAAAATAAAAAAATAAGCTTAGAGCAGCTCAATCCTTTCAGCCGTCTGCTTTGAAACCGTCTGCCAGTGATATTTCCGGAAAAATCCCTCGGCAGGCAGCGGACGGTCATTCCAATGACGAATGAGTTCCGCGGCAAATTGATCTGCGTCCCCGTCGGGCACTATATTGAGTGCTGTGCCTGTTAATGACCTGTCAACTCCCGCTGCGCCGGATGCATACGAAATAACCGACAATCCATGGGCGAGGGCCTCCATTAGTTTTACTTTGATGCCACCTCCGGTTGACACGGGATTGATGAAAATATCCGCGCCGGAAAAATAGGTGGTAACATCTTCCACGAGCCCGGCATTGAGAAAGGATGGATGGGATAGCTTTTTCAGGTATTGATATTTGCTGAAAATGAGTCTGCCTGTTACCAGCACTATAAAGGATTGTGAAGTTTTTGACGCTATTGCGGGGATGATCCGTTCCAGGATCTCCTTCAGGGCCAGCGCGTTTGGCTCATAATCCAGTGTGCCGTTGAAGTAAATGATCTTGGTGTTGAATGAGATCCCGTATCTGCGTTCCAGTATCCGCCGGCACTTAAGTTTTTCATCCATATCCACGATATGATCCCGTTCCAGGCCATGTGGCACCACCATGCATCTTTTGGGATCAAGTTGAAAGTCTTGGATGGCCTGATGCATGTCTTTCTCCGTTTGGAACATGGAAAGATCTGCTGCCCGGTGTGTCTTTTTCTCCAGCAGGTACAGTCCCCGCCACCACCATGTATGCATTTTTCGAAAACGATCGTATTCGATATTGTGGGAGTGGACAATGAGTTTAAGACCATGTTGTTGTGCCAGCCTGATCCCGTTGATTCCGTGGTAACAATGCTCAAGCACAATATGGGTGATCTTGTGTTCGCTGATGATACTGGAGATTTTTTTTACCATGAAGGGGTCTGCAAACTGCCACTTCGAAGCGGGCAGTTCATTGATCACCACGTAGCCTTCGTTTCCGGTGGGTTCGTTATTGGATGAACAAAGGCAAATGATATGGTGGTGTTTGCCAACATGATGGTTGAACAAGGCGATACCTTTTTGGCCGCCGAATTGCGCAGGCAGTACTTTATACCAAACCAGGCTCAGGATATTAGCCATATCATGCTTCGGGGGCGGGTTTCCTCCTGCGGAATTCCATAAACAAGGCGATCAGGAATACGGCAACAAGTATGATCTGGCTGATGCTCGTGATCCTGGAACCCATGGTGTACGATTCAGGTTCAAATCGAAATTCGATCTTGTGTGAACCAGCAGGTACATAGAGGCCGCGAAGTACATAATTCGTTTTTACGATAGGCGCTTCTTTCCCATCAATGAACGCTTTCCATCCGCGATCATAGTACACTTCACTGAATACCACGAACTGGTCTGTGGATGCATTGAAGGAATAGTTAACCACGTCGTTCTCATTTTTGTCGAGTTTTACGGTAGCTGTCGAATCCGGAACCGGCATTTTTGGTATGGATGATTTGAATGATTCCTGTACCACGGCTTCTTCTGCGGCATTAAAATCATTCAGGGCCTTCATTTCCATCGCTGCGTTTGGCACAAACCTGATCCTGTTTACCAGCCACGCACTTCCTAATGCATCAGGATTCATCTGGGCCATTGGTCTGCCTGCTGAATCCGGCACGATCACGTACTTGGTGTTCAGCATATTGACCACCTGCATGTTCATCGGTTGTTTAGCGAGCTGATTTGCGATCAGGTCCTGGTACAGGCTCAACTTGGCCGCATGATATCCGCCAATAGATCGGTGGTGGTAAGAGGTGATGGCATCGTTGAACACATCCTGTGTGAGGTTGAATACCCGAAAGTTGGGTTCTTTATCCTGCAGGATCTGCTGATCTGCAGGGGTGGGGTTGAACACTGCGTCATTTTCTTCGACCTCCAAAAAATTATCATTGGTCAGGTATCTTTTCCCAACGGGAAGAATGTCGACGGCCGTGAGAATCAAGAAGGCGATCACCGCATGCTGGGCCTTGAGCTTATTGCGCGCGTAGAGGAAGAGTAACAGGAATCCGGCTGTGACAAAAAACAGGGACCGCATCAGGTCGGATGCGAACAAGGATTTGCGGTCGTCAGCAACGGCGTTGATGATCTCCCTGGCAGCTCCCGGATCGTTGGTCATCATCTGGCTTAACTGCTGCTGGATGTATTTGTCGCGGTCCGAAGTATAGTCGAAACTGAAATAGAGCATGAGGGCGATCGCGAAAATGCCGGCAGTGATCATACCGGCCTGCTTCAGCTTCTTCAACAGGTGCTCTTTTTTGTCGTCACCGAAGAATGCCTGCTGCAGTCCCAGGACGGCGAGAAAAGAAAAGCTTAGCTGGGGTATAATCAGGATCATGGCCGGAGCCCTGAACTTATTGTACAATGGAAGGTTGTTGAACAGGAACGTGTTGAAACCGGCCAGGTTCTTGCCCCAGGACATCATTATGGCCAGTATGGTGATGGCGAACAGCCACCATTTATGATCGCTTTTTACGTACACCATGGCGAAGATGAACAGGAAGCAGATCAACGCGCCAAGGTATACGGGGCCTGCATGGCCTGGTTGATCGCCCCAGTAGGCCGGAAAGGATCCGTACAACTGGTTGGCAAAATCTCCTGGGTATCCTTTTTCCTGCATTAGTTCCACCAGTTTAGAGTCTTCTCCGAGCGGCCGGGGACTTCCCCCATAAATATCGGGGATCAGCATGGTCATGGTTTCTGCCTTGCCATAGCTGCCGTAGAGAAAGGCGTAGCTGGTGTCCAGTCCGCCCTTGGTGGTGTTGGTGGTAGACGAACTATCATTCAGGTTGAGCGATGCCTGTCCGCCGCGGATCGTTGCCTTTGAATAGTCGTAAGTGGTAAATAGCATCATGGCATTGGTAGCAATCCCTACAAATCCGCCGATCAATGCGAATCCGAGCGCAGTGATCATATGTTTTGTATTCTTTTCCCGCAACCATTGGATGATATGGGCCACCGTCATGAAGAGTACCATCAGTCCGAAATAGTATACGATCTGGAAGTGATTCTGGTAAACGAGTATCGATGAAAACAGGGCGAGAAAAGCTGTACCCAGCCAGTACCGGCCGTTAAAAATCATGATGAGTCCGCCCAGTGCGGCGGGCAGGTAGGCGATCGATAGCATTTTGGTATCGTGGCCAACAGAAATGATCACCGGATCATATGTGGAGTATGCATATGCTACGGCACCTGTCATAGCGATCCATGGGTTAACCCTCAGCACAAGGGCGAGGAAATAGAAGCCGAGGCAGGCGAGGATAAAAAAGCGAAATGGTTTGGGAATGAACAGGGAAAACGCCTCGCTGGCCACGTAGGAAATGACGTTATTGTTGTTGGTTGCGATCTGGAAGCCAGGCATGCCACTGAACATATTTACGGTCCATAACGGTGCCACTCCATTGTGGGTTTCTTTATAGTCCTGGATGTCTTTACTCATGCCTTTCCAATGCACGATATCACTTTGTTGCAGCACTTTCCCGTCGAGGGCGGGTTTGCAATAGATCAGGGAGATGATGATGAATGATGCAACGGCTACAATATGGGGGAGTAGTTTCTGGAAATTCAGTTTCAGCATGCTTTTACTTTCAGGGGGCAAAATACCAAAGGATTATCAATTTTTTGCTGTGATCGAGGCTGGCGGTCAACTATTTTCTGTCTTAATCCTTATCTTTTAACCATGATACACAATATCATTAGAGACAGGCCTACCAAACTTTTTCTGTTGCTGGCGGGTTTTTTTGTGGCCAATGCCATCATAGCCGAGATCATTGGCGTGAAGATTTTTTCCCTGGAAGATACGCTTGGCATCGAAAGAGCCAGTTTTTCACTTTTTGGTGAGAAAAATTTGTCGTTCAGCCTCACCGTAGGCGTATTGCCATGGCCGGTGATCTTTGTGATGACGGACATTGTCAATGAGTATTACGGGGTAAAGGGAGTTCGATTTTTGACCTTGCTGACCGCTGGCCTGATCAGTTTTTCATTTTTTGTATTCTTTTTTGCCATTAGGCTAATGCCAGACACCGGTTATTGGCAGGGTTCCGGGGCGGAAGCGGGGGTGCCTGATATGCAGGCAGCCTATAAGGCCATTTTCGGTCAGGGGATGAACATCATTGTAGGGTCTTTAACGGCCTTTATGCTGGGTCAGCTGATCGATGCCATGGTATTCCGAAGGATCAAGTCATTTACCGGGGAAAAATCCATCTGGGCCAGGGCCACTATCAGTACCCTGATATCTCAGTTTATAGACAGCGTGGTAGTTACCTACATTGCCTTTACATTATTCCGGGGTGTACCTGTGGGTCAGTCGATGGCCTGGGCGTTCACGGCTTATGCATACAAGTTTGTGATTGCGCTGTTATTTACCCCGGTGGTCTATCTGATCCATTATGCATGTGAGCGATACCTGGGTACTGAAACAGCGAGGAGGATGAAGATCGAAGCCCTGAAGGGGTATTGATGCTGTCGCACCATCTCCTTGTCCACTTATGAGGTTCCCATTCGGATTGATGTGACGCTACCCAACCGGGGTAGGTACACCTACCGGTTACGGATCATGTTGGCTACCACCTTATCAATTGGCAGGGAAACGGCTTCGCTGGAGAAATCTCTCCAGTCGATAAATCGGAAAGTTTCTGTTTCACCGGTTTCGGCGTACATAGTAAGTTCCCTCTCATCAAAATCGAAAGGCTTGTTTCTGAGTGGTGCCTTAATCTCTTCAAGGGCGTGCGCGAAATAATATATGGAGATGATCTGATGCTCGGGGTTGAAAGCAGACATCTGGAAGAAATCGGTGGTATAGATATGGTCGCCGATGCGGACGGAAAGGTTCATTTCTTCCATGAACTCTCTTTTCAGGCAATCCCTGGTTCCTTCGCCGAATTCGAGCCCGCCGCCCGGGAACTTGGTGTAATAGTTACCCCTGATGTACTCGTCTGATACCAGTACGCGGTTATTATCATCTAGCAGTATACCGTAAACGCGGAGATTAAACATTAAAACCATTTTTTCTTTACAAAGAACCAGGCCATGACGCTGGAGATCAACACTGCCAGAATGATGGGCATGTAGAAGGCATATTTGTTTTCCTGGTAGGGAATCGGCACGTTCATTCCAAAAACACTGGCAACCAGAACGGGGAACTGGAGGATGATGGTGATGCCCGCCAGTCTTTTCAGCACCAGGTTCTGGTTATTGGCGATAATGCTGGCAAAAGCATCCAGTGTTGAGCTGAGGATGTTGGTGTAGATATTTGCCATCTCAAGGGCCTGCGACATATCAATGATCTGGTCGTTCAACAATTCTTTTTCATCTTCTGTAAGGCCCAGCATGTTGGTTCTTTCGAGCTTGATCAGGAGCAGCTCATTTGATCGAAGGGCTGTAACAATGTAAACCAGGCTTTTCTGGATGCGCATCAGCTCAAACAGTTCTTCATTTCTGTTTGCTTCGTAGAGCCGTTGCTCCAGCATGTTCCTTCTGTGGTTGATCTCCTTGAGGTATTCAATAAATGCCTGCGTTACCTTTTCGAATATCTTCAGCACCATCATATTCCTTTTATCGGGATGGCGGTTCTGGAATGTGTTCAGGAATTTTTTGATTGCCCCGTTCTCAAACGAGTTCACCGTGATGATCTGGTGGTGCGTGAGGATGATACAGATGGGGATGGTGATATAGTACGCATCGCTGTCGTTAAACGAATTGTTTTCCGTAGGCGTTTTGATCACGATCATTTTTACATTGTCGGCGACTTCAAAACGGGGTCTTTCGTCTATATCGAGCGAGTCCTGCAGAAATTCAATGGGAACGTCCAGTTTGTCAGCTATATCGGTAAACTCTTCCTGCTTGAAAGGCGGGAGGATATTCACCCAGGTGCCATTCTCCGGATTATCCACCGTGGTTGTTACCCCTTCAATATTTTTAAATAGCTGGATCAAGTTTCTCGTTTAAAGTTTATCTCGCTGATTAATTTACGGATTATCGGATTTACGAATTGTCGGATTGGAGCTTCGATTATTACAGGAAATTTAGGCTTGCCGAATTCGCTAATTCGTCAATCCGCTAATCCGCCAATCTCTCATACCTCCCCCTTATAAACAAACTCCGCTGGTCCGCAGAGCCATATATTGCTGTATTCTGTTTCGCGAATCCTGTCAAATTCCACGGAGAGTTTACCTCCGAGTGTTTGTACATCCACCTGGTTAAATCCGGTATCATTGTGAGCGGAGACAAGTGCTGAGGCGGTTACTCCTGTGCCGCAACTCAGGGTTTCATTCTCCACGCCGCGTTCGTAGGTTCTCACATAAATAGTATGGTCATTGATGACTTCAACAAAGTTGACATTGATGCCATCATGCACATAACTGGGATTACTTCTGATCAGGCGGCCTTCATCGGTCACCTTATGTTCATGAATATAATTCACGTAACGCACGTAGTGGGGTGACCCGGTATTGAGGATAAAATCGGAACCGTGCATTTGCACTTTTGAAACATCCCCCATTTTGAGTCTGATCCAGCCATTGATATCGATTTCGGCCTCGTGTTCGCCATCTACGGCCATAAACGAATACATTTCTTTGTACAGGCCGGTGTTGTAGGCGAATCTGACGATGCACCTTCCCCCATTGCCACACATGCTGCCTTCTTTGCCATCGGCGTTGTAATACTTCATTTCAAAATCGTAACCATCCCTGTTCAGGTAGATCATCAGGCCATCGGCGCCTATCCCAAATCTTCGGTCGCAAAGGTGCCTGATCTGTTCTTCAGTGAGTGAAGGTATCTGCTCCCGGCCATCTACGATGATAAAATCGTTTCCTGTTCCCTGGTATTTGTGAAAATGTATAATGGTTTTCTGGGTCATATAGATTGAATGATATCAAGTGATTTAACTATTAAACGGTGGACGGCTGCTTTTCCGTCTTCCGAAAAGGATTTTTTTATTCTGTTGGCCACGATTACGTTCAAGGATAAGCACTGGTGACCCAATAGTTTGCCTAAACCGTAAATGGCAGAGGTTTCCATTTCAAAATTGGAAATCCGGTGCGGGCCGAACCTGAAATCCTGCAGCAGGTTGACCAGGTCAGGTCTCGACAGTCCCAGTCTTAAAACACGACCCTGGGGACCGTAAAATCCGGGGCAGGTTACCGTGATGCCGTGATGGTAGCCAACAGCGAAATGCTTCAGAAGGTTTGCAGATGCAGAACTGATATATGGCATCGAGAATGGCTGCGTAAGCTGTGTGTGGGTCATAAAAGCCTGGAGGATATGCCTATCTTCTTCATGGTTTTCGGAACGGTAGAAGTGGAGCAGGTTGTCCAGGCCCAGGCCATGGGTACCGGCTACCATGCTGTCTACCTCTATGTCATTTTGGAGTGCCCCGGAGGTGCCCAGGCGGAAGATCTGCAGGGCGGTATGGTGAGGTTTTATCTGCCTGCTTTCAAAGTCCACATTCGCCACGGCATCCAGTTCATTCATTACAATGTCGATGTTGTCGGGCCCAATCCCCGTTGAGACCACCGAGATCCTTTTGTTGCCGATCCAGCCGGTATGGGTGATAAATTCACGGTGATGACCCCGGTGTTCCAGCTTGTCGAAATGCCTGCTGATCTCCTCTACACGACCTGGATCCCCTACGGTGATCACCGTATTGGCCAGTTCCTCAGGTCTGAGATCGAGGTGGTAAATGGCACCGCGATCATTGATGATTAATTCTGAATCTTGAATACGATGCATCGTTATAAAACAGAATAGGCATTTCGCCGTTAATGGAGGGTTAGTGTTTTGTGTTGGGCAAATTTAGCGGGAAATTCCTACATTTGTGAACTCTTATCAGGTTCTGTGGCCGAGTGGCTAGGCAGAGGTCTGCAAAACCTCCCACAGCGGTTCGAATCCGCTCGGAACCTCAATACGATATAAAAAAGGCCATTGCAGCAGCAGCGGCCTTTTTTAGTGCCCATAGAAGTCATTGCCATTTATTTTTATTTATACCGGGCGAGATTTTCCATTAGGCGACCTTTCTTAAGTTCCCCGCCGATCTGCTTTCCCATGCGTTACCTGAACATCAAGTTGATACCTAAAAATGATAGCAACTGACAGTTTCACGTAACATCGTTGACGCCCAATTTTTACTTAATTTGCCGCATGAATGCTATTTCCCGCTATTCAAAATGGATCAGCCTGCTTGCGGCGATCCTACTTATCCTTGCATGTTATCTTCCGTGGGCTTTCTACCCTGATCTGAATAAATCCTTCACCGGTTTTTTTTCTGAGAATAACATTTACGGGAAACCTGCAAAATGGCTGACTGTGATGGCGGTCCTGAGTGTGATCTGCCAGTTTCTGCCGATGATTTTTCTGAAAAGGCTGAATCTGTTGCTGATGGCGCTTAATCTGGCCTACGCGATCAAGACCTATATTGTGTATGCAGAATGTTATCGGGGCTATTGCCCTGTGAAACAAACTGGTCTTTACCTGATGTTGTTATCATCAATTGTATTGATGATCGCCGCAGTGTTCCCATCATCATCCATAAGGAAACCGACTGAAATCTCTCCTTCAGAAAACGCAGGGTGAGGCACAACGAATTATTTGCTCGCCTTGGCCCAATTGTCTTTCAGGGTTACGGTTCTGTTGAAGATGGGTTTCCCGGGTGAGGAGAGTTTCTTGTCCAGGCAGAAATATCCTTTCCGGATGAATTGATAACTGTCTGTATCGTTAAAACCAGCCAGTGAGGGCTCCAAATAAGCTTCCGGGATGATCTGCAGTGACTCGGGGTTGATCAGTTGCCTGAAGTCTTCTTCTGCTGCCGGATCTTCTACTTTGAACAGCCTGTCGTACAACCTGACCTCCGCTTTGATCGCATGTTGAACTGATACCCAGTGGATGGTACCTTTTACATTGATGCCGGAGGTATCATTGCCGCTCCGGCTTTCCGGTATATAACTGCAACGGATAGTTGTAATAATTCCGGCCTCGTCTTTCTCGAAAGAATCACACTTGATGATGTATGCGTTTTTTAAGCGAACCATCGCGCCGGGGGCGAGCCTGAACCATTTCTTTGCAGGCACTTCCATGAAATCTTCTCTTTCGATCCATAGTTCTCGACCAAAAGGCAATTTTCTGTAGCCGCCAAGATCAGGTGCCTCAGGATTATTCTCACCGTCGAGTTCTTCCACGCTGCCTTCGGGATAGTTCTCGATCACCAGTTTAACCGGGTCCAGCACGGCCATTCGGCGCAGCGCTGTTTTATTCAGGTCTTCGCGTACACAAAATTCCAACAGACCCATATCGATGATATTCTCCCTTCTTTGTATGCCTATTCGCTCGCAGAAATTGCGAACTGACGCGGGAGTGTATCCTCTTCTTCTGAGCCCTGAGATCGTGGGCATCCGGGGATCGTCCCAGCCGTCAACATATCCTTCGTTGACCAATTGCAACAGTTTTCGTTTACTCATGACCGTATAATTCAGGTTGAGCCTTGCGAATTCAAATTGGCGAGAAGGATATATGTTCAGCTTTTCGATGAACCATTCGTATAGCGGGCGATGTACTTCAAATTCAAGTGTGCAAATGGAATGGGTGATCTTTTCGAGGGAGTCAGACTGGCCATGCGCAAAATCATACATGGGGTAGATACACCAGTTATTGCCGGTGCGATGGTGGTGTGCGTGTTTGATCCTGTATATGATCGGATCGCGCATATGCATATTGGGTGAGGCCAGATCGACCTTGGCACGCAAGACTTTCTCGCCGTCACGGTATTTACCCGCCCTCATGTTCCGGAATAGCTCGAGGTTCTCGTCAACGCTGCGTGAGCGGGAAGCCCCAGGGATGCCGGGCACGGTGGGTGTTCCTTTTGCTGAGGCAATTTCTTCTGCAGAGGAATCATCAACGTAAGCCAGTCCTTTTTTGATCAACTCTACGGCAAACTGGAAGAGTTCTTCGAAGTAGTCCGATGCATAATACACATTGTCCCAATGGAATCCCAGCCACTGAATATCTTCCTGGATAGAGTCAACATATTCCGTGTCTTCGGTCACCGGGTTGGTATCGTCGAACCGAAGATTGGTTTTACCGCCATATTTGTCGGCCAACCCGAAGTTCAGGCAAATGCTTTTGGCATGTCCTATATGGAGGTATCCATTGGGTTCTGGTGGGAACCGCGTGTGAATAGATTGGTGTTTGCCAGTTTTCAGGTCTTCTTCAACGATCTCTTCCAGGAAATTCAACGATTTTTCTTCAATCATGTCGATGCTTTGCACTGCAAATTTATGAAATCACAGAGAGGCTTTTACCAATAATATCTACGGATTCCCTGATCTGCTCCTCATTGATGACCAGGGGCGGGGCGAATCTGATCTTGTCGCCGTGGGTTGGCTTGGCCAGCAAGCCGTTTTCTTTCAGTTCCATGCACAGATGCCATGCGGCGTCTTTATCAGGATGTTCTATTTCTATCGCATTCATCAACCCCTTGCCCCGGACCTCCCGGATATTTTCATGCCCCAGTTCATGGAGCAGTTTCCTGAACAGTTCGCCCATTTCTGTGGCGTTGCGGGCGAGGTCTTCATCCTTTAGCACCTGTAAGGAAGCGATTGCCACCCTGCATGCAAGGGGATTGCCACCATAAGTGGATCCATGTTCCCCTGGTTTGATGGTGAGCATGATCTGATCGTCAGCCAGTACCGCCGAAACAGGCATCGTGCCTCCGCTGAGGGCTTTGCCCAAGATCAGGATATCTGCCCTGACCTCTTCGTGGTCACAGGCCAGGAGTTTTCCTGTTCTGCACAATCCTGTTTGGATCTCATCGCCGATGAATAGCGCGTTGGCATAGGCACAGCATGCTTTTGCATGGGCGAGATAACCATCTGCAGGCACTACCACCCCCGCTTCACCCTGGATGGGTTCTACAAGAAAACCGCAGACGTGGGGGTCTTTCAGGGCTTCTTCCAGTGCCGGGATATTGTTGTAGGGTATCACCACGAAGCCAGGCATTTATGGACCGAATTTTTCGTAAGAAGACGGGTCCGTACTGAAAGATATCACGGTGCTGGTACGGCCATGAAAGTTATGGGCGCAGACCACGATCCTGGCCTTATTTTCCGGAATGCCTTTGTGAATGTATCCCCATTTCCGGGCGAGCTTGATGGCTGTTTCCACGGCCTCTACGCCTGTGTTCATCGGCAGCACTTTATCGTACCCAAAATAGGAAGTGATGTACTTTTCATATTCGCCAAGCTGGTCGTTATAAAAAGCCCTGGAGGTAAGTGTTAGTTTTTGAGCCTGCTCCTGAAGCGCTTGTATGATGGCGGGGTGACAGTGTCCCTGATTCACCGCGGAGTAGCCGCTCAGGAAATCAAAATATTGCTTGCCTTCAACGTCCCACACATGAACGCCTTTGCCCCTGCTGAGGACTACAGGCAGGGGATGATAGTTGTGTGCACCGTATTTCTCTTCGAGATCAATAAAATATTGTTGCATCAGTGATTGCTGTTAAGATGTTCGATAAGTAGAAAGAAGTAGAACATAAGAATTAGCTAATTCGCCAATTCGTAAATCCGCCAATCGCCTAAGGCGTCAGTGATTGAGCAAGTCAAGATTGGATGCAAGAATGGAATGCTGCATATGTCAAAGATAGCTATTTTAACGGTACCTGGATCAGTTTCCAGGAGGGTTGGAGGGGAAGGGCGGGTGGTTGTGGGAACAGGCCGTAGACGGCAGATCCGCTGCCTGTCATGGAGGCATACACCGCACCTTTTTCGTATAGCATTTCCTTGATATGCGCAATCTCCGGGTAATGGGCGAAGACGGTAGTTTCAAAATCGTTGCTGACCCTGTTCTTCCATGTGGTCGGCGGCTCGGCGATGACGCTGCGGAGGTTGGCTTCCTGAACACGGGGAACCACACCCGAAAAAGCCTGGGCGGTGCTGATGTGGATACCGGGGTGGATGATGGCGATCGTATACGCGCTGAGATCGAGGTCAATAACCTCCATGATCTCCCCTCGTCCCCGGGCAATAACAGGACGATCATGAATGAAGAATGGACAGTCGCTGCCAAGTTTAAGCGATAGGTTGATCAACTCTTCGGTGGAGAGCCCCAATTGGAAATAGTCATTCAGGGCTTTCAACGTATAACTGCCGTCTGCCGATCCGCCGCCAAGACCTGCGCCCATGGGAACCACTTTATGCAGGTGCATCTTAACGGCGGGCATTTCCGGGAAGGATTGTTTAAGCATGTGGTAGGCCCGCACACAAAGATTGGATGAAGGATCACTCCCTATTGTCAGGCCCGTACTGCTGAACTGAAATGCAGTAGCGGGAACAAATTCGAGGATGTCGTGGTACGCAATGGGATAAAAAACGGTTTCCAGATCATGGTACCCGTCAGGCCTTTTCCCGAGGATCTGAAGACCGAGATTGACCTTGCAATTTGGGAAAACGATCATTTCCCGCCGCGGCTATTGATCTCGTCGCGGATTGCGACTGCCCTGATATAATCTTCCTGTTCCAGTACATCGTTCAGTAGGGTTTGCAGATCTTCCATGCTCATCACTTTCAGATCATCCTGTGAATTTGCGCCGTCCTGGGTGGTGGTGGTGGTGACCGGCTTCTTTTTACTGTTGCCGGTTTCCTCCGTGAGTATGCCGGCACTTTCCAGGATGTTCTCGTAAGTATAAATAGGACAGCCAAACCTAACCGCCAGCGCCAATGCATCGGACGTGCGCGAATCTATTTCAACAGTGTCTTTGTCGTTACTACAAAGCAGTTTTGAGTAGAAGATGCCTTCCTGCAGATCACAGATCACCACTTCATGAAGATCAACGCTGAAGGCCAACATAAAGTTTTTCATCAGGTCGTGCGTAAGTGGTCTGCTGGGCTGCATTCTTTCGAGGGCAACAGCAATAGCCTGGGCTTCAAAACCACCTATTACAATGGGAAGCCTCCTGAGGCCGTTGACTTCTCCCAGTACCACTGCATATGAATGGGTTTGCGTTATACTGTGTGATAAGGCCACAATTTCCAGTTCTATCTTCTTCATAACTGGGGACGAAAATAAGAAAAAAAGGGCCTGCAGACCTAAGCGTTCTTTAATTTTTTAACTTCATCAATGAATCGGGGAACTACCTCAAATGCATCACCCACTATGCCGTAATCAGCAGCTTTAAAGAAGGGCGCCTCCGGATCTTTGTTGATGACCACAATGACTTTGCTGCGGTTAACGCCGGCCAGGTGTTGTATGGCACCGGATATGCCTATGGCGATGTATAAATTGGGTGTGATGGCCAGGCCCGTTTGTCCAACATGTTCATGATGTGGCCTCCAGTGAGCGTCGGCTACAGCACGACTGCAAGCGGTGGCAGCACCGATCAGGCCCGCAAGTTCCTCTACCATCCCCCAATTTTCCGGACCTTTAAGGCCACGGCCCCCGCTGACTACCAGCTCTGCTTCGCCGAGCGGAACAGTTCCGGTGATCTTGCTGGTGGCAGTAACCTTTACCTTCCGCGCTGAAACTGCGATATTCAACGCAACTAATTCTGCAACGCCTTCGCCTGCTACAACGGTATAAGAATTTGGACTGATGGCTATCACTTTGATGTCGGTTTTAATGGCGACATGAGCAAAAGCTTTCCCGGAAAAAACATTCTTCTTTACTACAAAACCGTTGGATAGGTCGGGCAGTGACACGGCACCCGACACCAAACCTGCCTTCAACCTGGCCGCTAACAATGGCGCAGTAGACTTTCCCGTGATGTTATTA
>Ga0164292_10000803_pt1 | contig 24954 bp, 20 predicted proteins | sample GEODES117metaG_FD_111486 | JGI IMG/M metagenome (GOLD analysis project Ga0164292, IMG submission 111486) | Eutrophic lake water microbial communities from Lake Mendota, Wisconsin, USA - GEODES117 metaG | ecosystem: Environmental > Aquatic > Freshwater > Lake | place: USA: Lake Mendota...
AGCGACCCTGCTCCGTCCAAGCGTTCCCGTGCGAGCAGCAATCCGTGGGATGTCGACAGCGACCCTGCTCCGTCCAAGCGTTCCCGTGCGAGCAGCAATCCGTGGGATGTCGACAGCGACCCTCGTCGCCGGTATTAGTCCACTCCCCCCTTGTGCCAGCTCCCTGGCACGGGAGAAGATCGGACGGCACCGGGTCGTCCCGGCGTGGAGAGGGGTAGAACCCCCCTCCGGTAGCTCGAGGTCTTTATGGCAACCTTCATCGTCGGTCCGGCTCTCATCGGTGCGCTGATCGTCGTCGCCGTTCGCGGGGCGATGCTTTTCGACCGTCACGGCCGGGTAGTCGCCGACTTTTTCCGTGACAAGCTCCTGCGCTTCTTCACCGTCGCTACCGCCTTCGGTGTCCTTTTTGTCTCCGGTACCACGACCATGGCCGGCCTCGTCGTCGGCACCGAGGGGATCGAGGGCTTCAGCCTCGGTCTGCTCCTGCGCGCCCCGATCGCCGGGGTCGTCTTCGGGGTGGTCATAGTCGGTGGCGCCATCGTTGGCACTGCCGGCCATCCGGTGGTCCGCGCCCGCACCTTCGCCCTGATCGGCGCCGTTCCCATCCCGATAGCGCTCGCTTGCGTCGGCGGCACCCTGTTCACCGGTGGCGCGAGCCTGCTCTCGCTCATTGCCTTCACCTACGCTGCGATCGTCCCCTGGGCGGTGGCGGCGATCGGCGCCCGCTGGATCGTGCCGCACCTGCCGGCCATCGACACCTTCATAGGCCTCCCGCCGACCCCGATCACCCCGGCGCTTGCCGCGGGTGCGCTCAACCTCCGCCAACTCGCCGCCGAGGCGAAGGCCGACAGCCCGATTGTCGCCGGACTCTTGGGCGACGGGAAGCGCGTGCGGTAAGCCCGACGATCGCCACACCATGCAGAAGGCCCCGGGGTGATCCCCGGGGCCTTCTGCGTGAACGAGGGGGGCAGGCGCCCGTTGCCCGTCACTCTGCGAGTGACATGCCCCTCCGTACGCCCGTTCCCGCAGAACGCGGCTGTCAGGAGAACTTGACAATCGATAGTGCCTCGTCCACAGTAGTTCACGGAACAAAGGAGCTGAGCATGAAGAGCGCTGGTCGAGCAGGAGAAATCACCGCAGTCAACCGGCTCGCTGCCGTGGATCGCCAGATCAAGGCGCTCCAGCGTGAGCGAGCATCGCTGGTCGAGGCAGCTCGAGCTGAACACGCCTCCTGGGAGACGATCGCTGCCGCCCTCGGCGTCAGTCGCCAGGCCGCCTGGGAGGCGCACCGGGCGGCAGCGGATACCATCGGCCAGATCCGCGCGGGGAGCGACCTCGACGAAGCGGATGCGATGGCGCTGGCGAGGAGCGAAACCCGAGCGCACCGCCTCGGCCGGTGAGCTTGCGGCATCCGCGGTTCGTTGTCTTCGACACGAACACGCTCGTTTCGGCAGTAATCGCGCGTGGGCGTCCGCCCGCGTCAGTGGCAATAGCCGTCGACACAGCGTTCGCCGGTGCCAGTGTCGTGCTGGTCTGTCCAATGCTCATAGACGAGCTCGATGCTGTCCTGCGACGCGATAAGTTCCGACGTTACTTCCCTCTCGAGGACGTTCCCGAAATCATCGCGTGGGTACTTGGAGCTTCTCAGATGGTCGAGGACCCGATCACCATCCGGGCCGCGACCCGTGACACGAAAGATGACTATCTCGTGGCCTTTGCCAGGAGTGTTGACGCCACGATTGTGACCGGAGACAGAGACATCCTTGACGTCCGAGATGACCTCCGGATTGACGTGCTTTCGGCTCGCGAATACCTCTTGATCGCGCGCCCTCGCTGACCGGACTCTTCTCTTTACTCTTCAACATCGGGACGTCATTCACTATGGTTGATGCCATCGTTGATGGCACGCTAACGAAGCTGAGATCATGCCCGCTACACCATGCAGAAGGCCCCGGGGTGATCCCCGGGGCCTTCTGCGTGAACGAGGGGGTTAGGCGCCCAAGAGGCGGGCTATCTGGCGTTCTATGAAGGCGAGGCCAGCCTCGACCATCGTCGGGTTGTAGGCGTCGAGGACGTGGTCACCGGGGAGATCTATGGTCAGCGCAAGCACGACCGCGCCGTCGGCGGCGTGGGCGTAGCGGGCGACCGAGGCCCAGCCTGGGGTGATCGGCGCCTTGGTGGTGAGGTCGGCGATCATCGTCTCGGCGGTTGCCGCATCGAGGCCGGGGGCGGTCAGCGGAAGCAGGCCGAAGAGGCGACCGGGCTCCTCCGTCCAGCGCACCTCGCCGCGGGCGGTGCCGCTCTGCTCGACGAGGAGCGGGGTCCGGACCCGGGCGCCGCGCTCGTCGACCCAGCTCTGGCGACCTTGGGCGGCAAAGGTGACGACCATCGGTAGCAGCACGCCGCGGGGGGTCGCGGCAGCCGAGAAGGCGCCACCGGTGAGCTCGGTATAGCGGGCGATCAGCTCGTCGGTCAGTGAGTCGGTGCGGGTCATCAGTTGCCTCCCTCTATGCGCTTGGCCGGATCCCCGGCGCCGAAGTCGATGAGCGGTTCGTTGAGAAAGCGCAGGATCGAGCGACCACCGCGGCGCAAAGCGAGGCGGCGGCGGATCCAGGCAAAGGCCGTGGGCAGGTGGCTGCCTATCTCAACCGGCTCGGGGACGACGATCCGTCCGGAACGGTCAGGGGCGGGGGCCGGGTGGTAGATCACGCGCATGGGGCCACCGTGGGTCGCGCCCCACTCCTCGTCAAGGCAGCCGCCTCACTATGGGTAGGGGACATCTATACCGTCGGTGTTGCGACAGGCCGGGCGACCCGAGGGCATCGCCGGCAGGTAGTCACAGGGGTTGATGTCACGCAGGCGACTGCCGCGGTACATGGTGAAGTGGATGTGCGGCCCGGTGGTATGACCGGTCAAGCCGACACAGCCGACCTCCTGGCCGGCGCGGACCAGATCACCCTTGCGCACCGTCGGTCCACAGCCGCCACGGCTCGACCCGTCGCCCGAGTGGCCGTAGACGGTCGTGTACCCGTCGTCTTGGCGGACGATGACGAGCCAGAGCTGGACCGGGAACCGCGCGGTGACGGTGTTGTAGGACGAGGGGCCGGCCCAGGTCACCGTCCCGGGAGCAACCGCCAACATCTTGGTATTGAGCGGCGCGCCTATGTCGATGCCGTTGTGGTAGTGGGCGCAGCTGCCGCGCGGTGGCTCGTAGACGTAGCCGGTGCAGCCCCAGCGCTGGTTGAAGCGGCCGTCGGCGGCTATCGGCCAGCTCTTCGCCGGCCCGGCGCCGAAGCGCTCGAGTGCCCGTAGCAGCGCCCGGCCGAAGGGGGAGAGGACGACGGTTCGCGGGGCGGCCTCGGGGTTGAGCGGATCGCTGATCTCGGTCGCCGGCGCCTTCGGATCGACGATGCAGTCGGGGGTGCGGCTCTGTGAGCGACAGACCGCTTCGGCGGCGACGATCCAGTCGGCGATCCCGGCGGTGGTCACCCCCGGGAAGTTCGGGGTGGCGACGAGCGTGTCGACGAGCCAGGTGATCGCCGGCGTTGGGGTGGCCAAGGTTCCCGAGCCTATCTCGGCCCCGGTGAGCACCAGCGCTGACCAGCCGATCGGGTTCTCGGGCGGGGTCAGGCCTATCTCGACCTCATAGAGTCCCGCCGAGGGGTCTATCCCTATCGCTTTGAGGGCGCCGCCGGAGAGGTCGGCGATCCGCGGGCGCTTCACCGTGGTGCCTATCGAGACGATCGGGTAGGTCTCCGAGGCGATGACGAAGCAGTCGCAGTAGTCCCGCACCGGGAAGGTGCCAGAGGCGATGACCGCGCCGTCCTCGTCGAGGACCCGGATGCGAGCGCTGCCACAGTTGCTGCCGGCGCCGCTCGCATCGGTCTGCTGCAGCCGGAACCCGAGACTGCAGTGGTTCATGGCCACGAAGGCGTCCGTCGAGGGGTTGAACATGCCGTCGACTATGACGTCCGAGGCGTAGTAGCTGACCGTGCCACGTCCAAAGAGCGTGCAGCCGACGACGTTCGACGGGGAGCTGCCGTTGCCGGTCTCGACGCCCGGGAGTGGCAGGAGCGGCTTGCGCTCGCGCTTGTAGTAGTCGCAGCCCGAGCCTATGTCGACCGGGGTGACCCCCTTGAGCTTGGTCGTGATCAGCGCCCGCAGGTAGGCGCGGGCCACCGGGTTGTTGTCACCGGCGGCAAGCGCCCCCATCTCCGGCGCGACGGCAACGATCCCGGGGTTCCAGACGCGCAGGGCCGGCAGGTCGAGGCGGCCGATCGCGCCGACCTCGGCTATGTCGGCGCCGTAATCGATGCCGGCCATCGCCTGTTCAAGATCGGCCTCGAAGAGCGAGCGGCCATAGCGCAACATCGCTTCGGCGTAGACGTTGGCCATGAACGACTCACGCGAGCCGTCGGGGCCGAGCAGTTCGACCTCGTAGCTTGCCGTCGGATCACCCTCGAGCCCGCCCCAGACGCCCGGGTCGTCGATCAGGTCGCCGAACACGTTGAACAGTGCGTTCCAGTCGCAGACGTCGTAGCCCGGCGAGACCGGGATGTCTTCAAGGGGGACCGGTGAGTTAGGCTTCCCCTGCACGCCCGGCGGGCCGCACGTGCGCCAGTCCCAGTAGGTCCAGTCGGGCACCTCGCCGACCGGGGTGTAGATCGAGGAGAGCCAGGTGTCGAAGGTCAGCTCGGGGTTGACTTCGGTCACCAACGGGAGCGCCTCGAAGCGCGCGCAGCGATCGGCGGCGATCTCGGCCGGCAACGCGGCCAGGCAGAGGGCCCGACGCTCGCCCTCGGTCGGTCCGCGGCGAGAGAGCCCGTTCGGGGCATCGGCCGGATAGCGGAAGTCGGCGACCTCGGCGTCGGAGACGTCGGTCTCGAAGAAGCCGCAGTCGCGCAGGACGGCCACCCCGCGCTCGTCGGCACAGAAGTCCCCATTCAGGATGAGCAGGGCCAGGCGCACCGGGTTCTCCGGGTCCTTGAGCGCTTCTTCGGTCTTGATCCCGGCCGCCGCCCGGGCTGCCAACCCCGAGAGATAGGTGGCGATCTCGGTCCCCAGGCGCTCGGCCTCACCAATGGCCGGGAAGCGGTAGAAGTTCTCGCCGCGCAGCTGGCGCTCGTTGAAGCGTGCTTCGAGCAGGCGGGCAACGATGGCCGCCCCGTCCTCGCGATCCCAGGCGTCTATCGCACGTTCGTTACCCGGCGAGGAGGCCGAGCCGAAGCGCACATATTCCTCACTGGTGATCAAGAAGAGGCCGAAGCTGCCACCGCGCAGGCTCGAGCGCAGGGCGACGACCGGATCAGACTCGGTGGCGCCAGGGAAGAGCGACTGCAGCGAGGTCATATCGACCGAGCCCGGTGACTCCTCGAGCCGGTCGCCGTCTATTACTTCGGCTATCAGAGAGATGTTGGCACTGAACGTCTCGCCACGGGCCGCCGCCGCCTCGACCGGGATGTCAACGTCCGCGCCGGCACCACCGCCGCGCTGGCCGAAGTTGGTCGCTACCCGCTCCCAGGCGCCGATGAGGAACCAGGGGAGTGACTCGGCCTTGTCGGCGGCGCGGTACTCGTCGTAAGCCGCTGCCGGGAGGTCGTCGAGGCGCAGGGTCAGCGAGGCCTTCGCCGAATCGCTCTCACAGATCGCTCCGCGATCGCGCTCCCCGATGTCACTGCGGCAGAAGAGGGCCGGGGCGAAGTCGGGCTGACGCCCTATGAGCGAGATCAGGACGGCGATGGCGAAGAAGAGACCAAGGATCGGGAAGCAGCCGCAGCCTATGAACATCGGGCCGCCACAGCCACCGAGGCAGGAGGCAGCCGTGCAGCCACAGCCGGCCGGCCCCTTGATCCAGCGCGGGAGCGGGAGGCGGTTGAGCAGCATCATGATCGGGTTGAAGGAGGTGGCCCGCCGCGCCGTGCTCAGTCGACCAAGTGCCGCCCCAACCACGGGAGTCCGCGCCGCCTGGCGACGCATCGCCGAGCCGACCGCCCGACGCGCGGTCGCCCGCGGGGCACGGGCGGCGGCAACCATGGCCGGCAGCGTCGAGGCGGCCGCCCCATCGGCGGGCGCGGAGAGGCTCGAGCGTGAGGTAGCCCGCGGGGAGACCGGCGCCGGCGCGTCCGACTCAGCGCGCGGCGGGACCGCGGCGGGCGCTTGGGCCTGCGGCTCGTCGTCAGGGCCGGCGTTGAAAGAGGGGGTTAGGCGTGGCATCGTCGATAGGCCTCGGCCGCGGCGCGCGACCCGTCAAGCGCCGCCCGGCGCGCGGGCACTATCGGCGGACGCCGCTGTTCGGGTCGTCGTCGTGGAGTTCGGAGGGGGTGGCGACGGTGAAGACCGGGAAGGGGCGGCCCCAGCGGTAGATGATCGCCGGGCGGGCGCGTCGGCGGGTGACGCTCGCTTCGCCCTTGCTGATGAAGCCACGCATGAACTCGAGATCCGCCCCGTCGACGATCCCGGCGGCCGACCGAAGCATCGAGTCAGTCCCGGCCAGCAGGACCCAGAGGCGGACCGAGGTGAGGATCGAGCGCTGGGCCTCGTTCTGGCGTTCGTCGTCGAAGAACTGGGTGGCGATCGTCAACCCGGTGGCGTAGTGGCGGTGCTCACGGACGAGCTGGGCCAAGGTGTTGCCGATGATGTCGCCGAAGGCCTCGCGCTCCATCGCCTCGCCGGCGGCTATGAAGAGGTGCACCTCGTCGATGGCGATCATCTTGCGATGCATCGAGCTCTTGGCGGCGCGCACGGCCAAGGTGACGGCCATGAAGGCGGCAAACTTTAGATGTTCGGAGCGCGTTTCGGTCGCCTTGTGGATGTCGAAGACGATACGCGGGCTCGAGAGGTCGACGTTGGTCTGGTGGGCGAAGTAGGGGGCCAAGTCGCCGTCAAGGGTCGTTGCCCGTAGCAGGTCGTAGAGGTAGTCGCGCTCGGCGGCCAAGGCGGTGCCGAGTGGCTCGCCACCTAACTCGGTCATGTCGCGCATGACCCGCAGGAAGTCGCGCATCACCGGCTCCTCGACGCTCGGGTCGAAGCCCTCGTAGAAGCGGCTCAGGGCGGCGGTGATCACGCGCAGGCGCTCGTTGGTGTAGGAGGTCGAGAGGAGCAGGCGGAAGAGCGGCTTTATCTGGTCGATCTTGGTCGGGATGTCCTCGTAGCCGTTGATCTTCTGGTCGAAGGCGCGAGCTATCGGGTTGACGTGGCTCTCGGAGGTGGCGCTGATCTCGACCACCTGGCCGTCGTTGTTGCGGGCCCAGAGGACGTAGTCGCCTATCGGGTCGATGACCAACATCCGCGTGCCGGTGGCGGCCATGCGCGAGAGATGCGAGCGCAGCCAGAAGGTCTTCCCGGAGCCCGGCATGCCCAAGATCCCCTGGATCTCGATCGTGTCGTCAGAGTTGAAGGGGCTCATGATGATCGGGGTGCGGTTGAAGGCGTGGATGCCGTAGAGCGCACCGTACGGCCGGCCCGCCCCGTCGCGGTCGACGTGGCCACGGGTGATGAAGGGGAAGTGCTCGGCGATGCGTTCCGAACCCTGCATGCGCGCCAAGTAGAGCGGGTCGACGCCGAAGGGCATCGAGCCTATGTAGCCGTCGCGCTGTTCGCCCGGGAGCTCTATGAGGGCGGTGCGGCTCTCGGAGCGGAAGAGCTCGATCGCACTGCGGGCACGGGTGCGCAGCTCCTCCTCGTAGCGGCCGCTGATGCGCAGATAGGCCGAGAGGTCGAACTGGGTGTCTATGCCGCGGGCGACGACGCGACGCTGGGCCTCAAGTTCCTCGATCTCGCGCTCGATCGGGGCAAGCGCCGACTCGGCCGCGCCGCCGGTGCGCATCTCGGTCAGGCGCACCTTGCGCTTGTCGATCTCGCGGATCAGGCGGCGCTCGGCGGTGGTCGTCCCCTTGCGCCAGTGGTGCAGGGCGACCGTCCACTCCGGGAGGCCGGCGGAGGGGTCCATGAGCTTGAACCAGAAGGCCGGACCGTCGGACGGGCGATCGGGTTGCGGCCAGTCCTTGACGACTATCGTCGAGTAGAGCGAGCCGCCGACGGCGTAGTGCGTGCGCTCCTCTATGACCGAGGCCGGGGCGATGCGATCGATCGTGCCGCCTATGTCGTCGCGACGACGGGCGGCGGCGGCTATCGCCTCGTTGACCCGGTCGTTATCAAGCGCGCCGTAAAACGGCGAGAGGCCGGCCGGGCGCAGCGGACGCCAGAAGTGGCGCTGGGCCGACTCGATGACGTCGGGGACCGGGACGAGGAAACGCTCGGGCTGGGCCGCCTCGCCCGGGGCCGGGACGAGTCCCGCCTCGGCGGCGCGCACCACCGGCAGGGTCGCCGGGGCGGCGGGGGTGGTCTGGGTCGGCGCAGCCGGGCGGCGGGCGGGGACGTCGGTCATCTTCGCGCCGGTGAGCAGGTCTATCGCCGCCGAGCCGTCATCCATGTCTGGGATGCGGGCGCCTGGGGCCTGGGAGGCGATGGTCGTCGCCGGGATCTCGAGCGGCGGACCGCCGCGCTTCCCCTTACTCGCCTTCTCCTGCTTCTTCTTGCCGAACAGCGGGCTCACTTCACGCCCTCCTCGAACTCGGCCTCGCGCGCCCCACCACGGCGGGCGGCCAAGATGTCGGCGGTGCGCAGGCGATCAAGCTCGGCCTGGTCGGTGATCCAGTCACCGTAGGCGCTCTCGCCGTTCCAGAGCAGGTGGATCAGCTGGGTCAGCTCGATCGCTCCGACCGGTCGGGGATTGAGGCCGGGCACGCGGCCGGCGTCGTTGACGAAGCGCATCGCCTCGTCGCGTAGCTTCTCGATCGCCTTGGCTCGGTCGGTCAGCCAGCGGGCGCGGCCGTCAGGGGCGAGGTAGCGGAACTCCGGGCTCTCCCAGACCTTCCAGCCCTTGCGATAAGGGTAGTACATCGAGCGGCCGGAGTCGGGATCGTCTGGATCCGGGACCCGTTCGACCATGCCGGTGGCTATGCGCAGGACAACGTACTGGCGCAGCGAGCAGACTGGCGCGCCTATCGAGGCCTCGATCGCCCCCTCGCTGATCTCACGGAGCATGGTGGCCATGCGCCCCTCGCGCCACGGATCGGCCTCGGTGCGGGTGCCTATGTCGGCGTCGATCTGCGCCTCGCGGGCATAGGTCGCCTCGGCGGTGCGGCGCAGGGTATCGACGATCCCGCCGGGCAGGGTCGGGGCGATCGGGCGGAAGTCGACGAAGCACTCGAAGCTCAGCTCGGCGTTGACCATCGCCCGCTGCCAGCTCTCGTAGATCTGCTGCTGCAGGTCAGCCGAGCCGTAGGCGTAGTCGGTGCCGTCGACGGCCATCAGCACGGCCACGTGGTCGCGCAGGACCACGACGCCGAAGCCCGGATCACCGGTGTCGATCTCGACGATGCCTATGAAGTCGCGCACCCCTTCGTCTTCCCCGCGCGCGCGACGCAGGGCCTCGCGCAGGCGGCTGAAGATGCCGGCCTTCGCCTTGCCGGCGGCGGCACTCGCCTTCGCCCCGGTCGGTCGCTTGGCGCCGCTCATCGCTTACCCCCCGGCAGGGTCGGGCGGGTCCAGCGCGACGGATGGAGGGCGCGACCGCCGGCGCCGGTGAAGGCGCCCGGACGGAAGGCCTCGTGGGCGAAGCCCTTCCAGGCGCGATAGGGGCGGGCCGGCTCCTCGTAGACGTGCAGCTCCCGCTCGCCGTCGGGGCCATCGCGGTAGACCCAGGAGACGAGGTTGGTGCCGACGCGCAGGTCGGCGTCGAGGCGCTCCTCGATCCCGGACTCGCGGACGCTCGTGCCCCGGCTGAAGCGCTTGCGGCGCAGGGTGAAGGGGACTATCACCCCCATCCAGTCGAAGATCGAACGGCGTTCGCGGCGAATGCCGAAGAGGGTGAAGGTCAGCAGCGGCCAGGCGGCGAGCAGCGGCAGCTTGACCCAGAGCTCGGCCTGCAGTCCGAGCAGGAAGAGGGTCGGCAGGACGGTGAGCAACACGGCTATCCCTATCTCGGCCAAGTCGAGGCCGAAGAAGGTGATGAACTTCGCCTCGTCTATGCGAGCCGTCGGTTCACGGAAGCGTCCCAGGAGATTGCCGACACGTGCCATCAGCGCACCGTCGAGCGGGCCGGCGGGAGCGTCAAGAGCGCCGATGCGGGCAGCCTACGCACGGATCCCCGCAATCAGCGTCTGGAAGACGCGCTCGAGGGCCTCGCGCTCGGCGGCCGGCAGGTCGGAGGGGATGGCCACGGTCAGCAGCAGCAGGCGGGCCTCGGCGGTCGCCCCGCGCAGGATCCAGGCCTGGCGGATCTCCATCGTGCCGGCTGCATCGCCGATCAGCTCGGGATCCGGGGCAACGGCCGGCGACTTGGCCGGCTCAGGGACGACGGTCCGCAGGTCACGGCCACCCTCGACGTCGCAGGGGTGGGCCGGGCGGAGCTTGGCGGCCGAGATGAGGGTCTTGTTCACCCCCGGGTCGAGGGTGCGGAAGCGCTCGAAGGCGCGGGCGTCGGGGGCCCAGTCGATCGGGGCGCTGAGGCTCACCGTTCGCCCGGTGCGCAGCAGATCGCGATCGGTCGAGGAGGCGTAGCGGAACTCGGCGATCGTCGCCTCGCGCTCGCCGAGGTAGCAGCCGATGAGCGCGTCGATCAGGTCGAGGTCAGTCCCGCCGTTGAGGGATGGGGTCTGGTCGATCAGGGCGGCGCGGGCCTCGGGGAGGGCGATCGAGAGGATGCTGATCGAGGGGGTGCGCACCGACGCCTCGGTGCGGCGATCGGGGAGGTAGGCGAGGAGCGCGGGCTCCCCGTACTCGGCGCGGACCAGGCGCCAGCCGGCCGGGATCGGCAGGTTCGCCCCATGGGCGTAGGTCGCGACCCCCGGCGCATCGAGCGGCGGCGGGGCGGAGACGATACTACCGACACCGAAAGGGAGCCCGACGAGCAGGGCAACCACGAGCAGGCCGCGCAGCAGCACCCCGGGGCGCAGGAGGGCGCGGAGCTGGTCGCCACGGCGCGGGACGCCGGCGATCAGCCGCTCACGGGCGGTCGAGGGGAGTCCAAACGGGCGCGGGGTACGAGGTCGGGCCATGACCGAGCTCTCGGCGGGTCCGCGGCGGGGTCAAGCCGCCAGAGGGCGGCTGCGCACCTCAGAAGTCGAACTTCTTGATCTTCGGATCGAGGCCCATCTTCCGCGCCTCGCAGACTATGGCGTAGGGGAGGTAAAGGAGGCCACCCCTGTCCGCCTTGCGGATCGCTGCGGCGATCTTCTTCTTGTCCCGGGCGATGAAGGCCTTCAAGACGGCCATGTGGATGCGCCAGGACGTCCCTATAAGGTCGCGGCCGGTGTACGGAACATGCGGGGGGAGATTCTCCCACCGAGCCGAAGAGACATAGAGCTCCAGCATCTCTATCGCCGCTGACCGCAACTTCCCCATGATGCGGAAGTACTCATCGGGCGCTGTGTGACGGCCGTTGATCTGGTAGAGCGCGGCGATTCGAGCCTCGACGTCTGTCTGGCGGTTGAGCAACAGCGGGATGCCCGGCTGCTCTGCGGGATAGGCGGAGTCGTAGTCCTGACGCGCTGCGGCCAAGAGTGCTTCGCGGTCCTTGTTCAAGACTGCCTTCGCCGCGGAAATAACCGGTCGTGTTCCGTTATCGCTCATTGGATTCCGCCTCTCCTTCCGCATCAAGGCATTCATCAGTCGTGTCTTGTCCTTCTGGTCTCCCCAGTCAAGGCCGGCTCGAGCCATCTGACGGAGCAGGAACGTCGAGTCGCCGCACCCCTCAAAAGTCGAACTTCTTGACCTTGTGGTCGATGCCTATCCGCTTGGCCTCGCAGGCTATGGCGTAGGCTAAGAAGTAATCGAGGTTCTTCTCGGCGAGGCGGATGGCGTTGGCGACCTTCCGGGGGTTGCGGCTGATAAAGGCCGCTATGATCCTGCTTCGGTAGCGGTAGTTGTCGCCTAAGATGTCGCGATCGGTCGTCTTCTTGTGCGGCGGGAGGGGCTGCCAGAGTCCGGCGGCGACGTGGTATTTGAGCATGATCCGCCCCACTTCGTGATCGAGCACTCCGCCCGCCGCCTCGAACTCGGCACGAGTCACCTGGCGCTGTTCGCGGCCATTGCCGGTATAGAGCCAGTAGGGCCAGTTCTCGATCTTTCGCAACACGTCGTCTCGGCGCCCAAGGAGGAGCGCAATGCCGAGCGTGAAGTCTGGTCGCTCAGGGTTATATTCCCGGCGCGCCGCCTCAAGTGCCATCTCGCGATTGCGCTCGCGGATGGCGCGATAGATGTTGACGTCATAGACACTCGGATCGCCTGCGCTACGCATCACTTACCTCCTGTTCGTAGTAGGGCCTTGCGGATGTCGGGGTCGTCGCCCCACTCGAAGCCGGCGGCCACCGCGGAGCGCAGCAGCTCGGGGAAGCGGTAGGTGTTGTATTCGAGGACCTTCTCGAAGAAGGCCTGCTGACTCGCGCTCTCGATCGGCACCGCCTGGTTCTGGTGGCGCTCATAACAGAGCTGCGGAACCGGCAGACCGTAGAGGTCTATGACCAGGGTCCGGTCAAAGGGCGGCACTGCGCACCTCAGAAGTCGAACTTCTTGATCTTCGGGTCGATGCCCATCCGCTTGGCTTCGCAGACTATGGCGTAAGGTAGATAGTGCCATCCTTCCTTGTCGGCCTTGCGGATCGCCGCCGCGATCTTCTTCTTGTCGCGGGCGATGAAGGCTTTGAGCACCGCCATATGCAGTCTCCAGGAGGCGCCCAAGAGGTCGCGTCCGCCATACGGCTTATGGGGCGGCAACTCCTCCCAGCGACCGGCGGATACGTAGAGCTCAAGTAGGTCGAGCGACTTATGACCAATAACCCGCCCGCCCATCCTTGTCAGATACTCCTCTCGGGAGACGTATTCACTTCCAATGCGGTAGACGCCGCTCATTGCCGCCTCTGCATCTGCCTGACGCCCTATCAGGAGCGCGAGGCCTGGCTGTTGGTTGGGATGAGCTGGGTCATATTCCTGCCGGCCTGCCGCCAGCAGCGCTTCACGGTCCCTCAAGAAGACTGCTCGGGCTGCTGACAAGATAGGTTGCGCTCCATCGCCTGCCATCATGCTCTCCTCCGCTTCAAAGCATTCATCAGTCGTTCTCTGTCTTTCTCGTCTTTCCAGTCGAACCCAGCACGCGCCGCCTGCCGGAGCAAGAACGGGAAGCGATGTTCGTTGTATGACAAGACTCGCTCGACAAGCCGCTCCATGCTCGGAATCTGCTCGCCGCCCTTCTCTCGGCGCTCAAGACAGAGGCTTGGAACGGGCAGACCAAAGAGGTCTATGACCAGGGTGCGGTCAAAGAGGTCGAGCGCCTTCTTAGGGAGATCGTCACCCCAGTGCTGCACCGGTGCTATCCCGCCGGTATCCCCGAAGAGACTGCAGGCCCGGACAACCAAGAGCGCGGACACCTTGCGGGCCGGAGATTCGACCCAAGCAATCAGGTCGTCGGGGTTCATCGCAGTGACTCGGTCTATCTCGTCAATGATGGTCTGGTGCATCTTGTTCCAGATCCGCAGTTGCGCAGCCGCCGCAGGCCTCTCGGCGGCCGCTTGTCTAATGGCTGTCTTCTTCTTGGTCAGCAGATTGCTGGTTGACCGCATTGCCCAGATCAGGTAACCGGCGGCAGCGACTTGTCGTTCGGTCGCCGTGCAGCCTTTCGCTCGGATCGTGGCGGCGATCAGATCTGCGCTCTCCTTCATCGCATCGCCGCCGACTTTACCCAGCGAGGAACTCAGAGCCGTACGGCTTACTGTCGTCTTTACCTCGCTGACGAGGAGGACGCTGCCCTTATTGAGGTGGATGGCGCCGCGCAGGACCGCCTGCTCATCGGCGGTGAGGTTGTAGATCCCATCCGGACCGTGCTCGACGACCGTCTTGCCGCTGGTGAGCACGAGCTTCTCCGGGCGCAGGCCGGCCTGCTCCTCCTCGTCGACCGGGCTGGTGGTGGCGATGAAGCGCAGGAGCTCGTCGACCTCCATTTCGGCCACCGCCGAGTAGCGCCCCTTGCTGCCGCCTATGCGCAGGGTGGCCATGGCGTAGAGGTTGCCGACGAAGATGTGTTCGTCGGTGACCATGCGCTGGTAGCGTTCGGGATCGGGCCCGTCGATCGGGGTGGCGCGGATCGAGGGGATGGCAAGCGCCCCGTTCGACCAGGTCTCGCGCAAGGTGCGCTCGGCAAGTGCCGAGGTGTCATTGATCTGCCCAAGTCTGCTCTTCTCGTCGTCATCATCCGTCTCAACCGCTTCGTCGCCTGCTGCGGCCGAATACTGCAGGGCCTCGCCCCAGGCTTCAGGGCGGGTCTTGGGGGCGATGACGTCCTCTATCCGCCCCTCGATCCGGCGCAGCGCCTCGCTGAGCTCGAAGAGCACCCGTCCGGGCTCCTTCTCCTGGCCGGCCATCGCGCGGGCGATGGCCGCCGTCTCCGCCCAGTAGGCAAGGTTGTGCGAATCGCGGACTATCGCTGCGCCATCGCCTTCGACGTCGGGGACCGCGAGCAGCCCTTCGCTGACCGACTCGCCCTGGGCCTTGCGCTTACTGCGCAGCGCCACGATGGCATCGTTGATCTCGTTGATGAAGTTGTTCAGGCTGCCCAGGCGCCCCGACGTTTCCACGTCGATCCTGCCCGCCTTGGTGCGGAACTTTTCTATCGCTTCGGAGACCTCCCACATCTTCCGGAAGCAGGCATCTGCGCAGTCACGCCCGGCAGCGGAGATCCGGAGGTACTGCGGGTTCTCGGGCGAGCGGTCAAAGAGCGGGGCGTAGCGGTGGCCGTCCCGACGGGTGACCTTCGGGTTGACGTACTTATGGATCTCCTCGTGCGTGTCTCGCACGACGTAGAACGCGCCCTGGCTCGCAGGCGTGTCGACGAGCTCAAGCTGATCCGCGGTTCCCTGCACAGGTCGGAGGATGATGGTGGAGTCGGGAACCACATCACCTGCTTCCATGGTGCTTTGGCGATAGTCGCTGTACTCGATCCGCCCATCAGGGAGCCGCTCGAGCCGGAAGCAGAGGCTTCCAGGAACCGGCACCCGGTAGTCGCAGAGCAGCTCGTGCCCCGTGGTCACACGCATCAGGCCGCTCCTCCACCGGTCGGCTCGACCTTGATCCCGACGATCGCCACGGCGATGCCGACCTCGCCCTCGTTCTCGACGGCATACAAATCGTCCGCGGCGCCGGATGCCTCTATCAGGGCGGCCATGGCATCACCGTTCGCCGCGCCGGACAAGATCTCGGCGGCTATCGCGTGGGCGTCAGCGATCGTGCGCACGCCGGCCAGGCGGTTGGTCCAGCGCGCCTCGGCGTCACGGGCGACCCCGGCCATCGCGCGCAGGGCCGCGGCCATGGCGGCGCGGGCGGTATCGGCCTGCTCGTTGCTGCCGGCTATTAGCGAGTCGTAGTTGTTCTGCAGGAAGAACTGAGCGACCTCGTCGTTGGCGGCGGCACGCACCTCGATGATCATCAAGAGTTCTTGTGGGTTCGCTTCGGCCACGACATCGAGCCAGGTGCCGACGAGATCGGGAGTAAAGCTCGTCGTGACCATCGCGATCCCATAGCGCTCGGCGTTCTCAGCCGCGTACTCGGCGGCGCGGGCGTCGCGCATCAGCTCGTTGCGTTGGGCCTCGTTCGACGAGCGGAGGCCATCGAGTGCCGAGCTGCCCTCGAGCGGCGGGAGGCCGGCGGCGCGGCGCTCAGCTGCCGAGAAGGTCTGCTCGCGCTCGAGTCGGGCGATCTCCTGCTCGGTGGCGGCAAGGTCGCTCGCCGTCCCTGTGCTATTGGCGACTCGGCGTACGGCCTCGGCGTTCGGTGAGGTTCCAGCACGCGTGGCGGCCCGGCGGGCATCGATCTCACTGAAGCGTCCGAGGACGTCATTCGAGCGGCGGTTCATCGGGGCCGGGGTGATGACCCGGTTGAACTCCTGCTTGCGGCGGTTATCGATCGAAGTCGAGACAAGGCGCATGCCCGGCTCGTGGGCGATGGCGCCGATGGCGCGCGAGGCGGCGGTCAGCCCGGCGATCGCGCCGGCACGACTGCCGTCGAGGCCACCCATCAGTGCGCCACCCGCCCCACGCAGCGCACTGTTCGTGCGACTGATCGTTGACATGATTGCCGACTCGATCGCTGTGGCCGACGCGTCCCTTGCCCCGATCATGGCGGCGAAAGCGGCGCCGCGACCCGAGTTGACCGCGGCGGCGGCAGTCTCGCGAGCTGCCGCCGCAGCCATCTCTGGTGAGCCGGCAGCAGCGGTGGTCGCGATCAGATCGCCGGCGCGCAGAGCGAAGTCGCCGTCACTCGTAGCGGCACGAAGCTGCCGCCCGGCGCGGACGGCGCGCTCGTTGGCGGCCCGCGTGTCAAGGCCCCGGGCGCCGAGTCGAACTCCGTCGGTAATCGGCGAGGGAGCATTGCGCCGACTCGATTGCAAGACGATCTGGGAGCCGATCACCTGGGCGCCGACAATCTGAGCGGGGATCAGCGGCTCCGGCGTGACACCCGGGGTGAGCGGTGCCTCGGGTAGTTCCTCGACGACCGGCGGCGTCTCTTCAGGTTCGGTCGGCCCCCCGTCGGAGGATTCGTCCGTGTGTGCATCGATGTCGAGGGGGTCGACGCGGGTATCGGCTGCGCCAGGAGCGCCGGTGCCGAGCATCTTGGCGGTCGCGGTGGTAGGCGACGCACCACCTACACCATTGGCTCCGGCAGTGAGGCCGGTCGCGCGCTCACGAACCATCGAGTTCAGGGCGGCACGCGGATTACGGGCCGCGGCGGCTATCGCGGCAAAGCGTGACGCGGCGGCCGTTTGGCCGGCTTGGAGGCGGGTCAAACCGGCGCTGCGCGCAGCGGCGAGGCGCGCTGAGGCGTTGGCGGTCATCTTTTCGGCGGCGGCCGAGGCGGACGACTTGATGCGATCGGGGAGGGCGGCGGCCGCCTCCTTGCTCTTGGCGTAGCCGTCCTTGAGGGCACCGGTCGTATCGTTGGCGATTTCCTTGGCCCGATCGGCCGCGGTGCGCAAGCCGCTGGCAAGCGAAGCGAGGCGCTCGGTCACACTCTTGGGGCGCTCACCTTCGGTGGCGCCGGTGGTCGTGGGGGCGCTCGGGTTGGTCGTATCGCCCGCGGCCGCCCGCTTGGCCGAGTCAGCGTTTATCCCGTCCGCTATGCGCTTGGGATCGATCTTCTCTGTCTGGGTGTTCCCGGTGCTCTTCTTGCCGGTGAGCGCGCTCATCACGTCCTCGCCGGCGATCGCGTCGGCGCGGTTGATCGCCCCGCGCAGGGTGCCGACCAGCGGATCGATGACCGCCTGGCCAAGCACCGCTGAGAGCTTCCAGGGAACGAGGGCTATGGCGACGAGCGAGACAATGTTGAGGACGGCGCTCAGGATGTTGCCCGACGCCTCGTCCTCGAGACCGATGAAGCGGCGGGCGGCGAAGAGCAGGAGCAGGAACAGGATTGAGAGGATGGCGATCAGGTAGAGCCGCAGCAGGAAGGCGATCGCCCCATAGAAGGCGCGGCTCGAGCGGCCGAAGAGGATGGCCACCACCCAGACCGGGGCGATGATCATCATGACCACGGTCAGGCCGTAGCGGATGGCGTTGACCATGAAGGCGAAGATCAGCCCGATCAGCGACGGGATGGCCATGACGAGCAGAACGATAATGTTCCCCTCGCCCGGTTGGACGGTCGAGAGGTAACTGGTGAACAGCCAGAGGTGACTGTAGGGGGCGCCGCCGCTGATCTGGGTGCCGATGATGTTCGTCAGCACGATCGCCTCGCCGACGACGTTGCCAAGAATGCGGGCGACGATATCGATGCCGAAGATGACCGCCACCGCCCCGGCCCAGCGGGTGGCGTAGGCCACCGGGCGAACGCCGGTGTCCACGCCTATCTGGCGACGGATGACGTAGAAGCAGAGGGCGGCGATGGCGATGAAGAGTCCGAAGCTGCGGACGATGTCGTAGGCCACGCGGATCGGGTTGAGCTGGTAGCAGGCGGCGACGGAGAAGTCGCCACCGTTGGAGACGGCTATGAGGCTGCGGAAGTCGACGACCGAGCCGCTCTCGGTCGCGCCCGGTGGCTGGCCTATCGTGCCGGCGCGGGCCCGGGCGGTGCACTCATAGGTGAGCTCGGTCCAGCCCACGCCGAGCCGAGCCTTCTCGTCGGTGGCCTCAGGATCACCCATTGCTCGATTACGTGAGACGCTGTCATCAAGTGATCCGTCGCCGAAGACATACAGCAAGGCCTCCTGTTCGGTCCCGCGGATCGCCGAGTCGGGGTCTTCGCCGTCGACCACGGCGTCGGAGAGGCGGAAGATCGGGGTGCCGTCGGGGGCGACGAAGCGGATGGAGTAGACCTCCATCGCCGGCACGGCGATCAGGTTGCCGGCGGCCCCGCGGGCGAGCCCGGAGACCCAGGAGCCGGCGGTCGAGCGATAGATGCCATAGAGCCAGTCCTCGATGCCGCGGGTGATCGTGCCGATCGGATCCGACAGGATGTCGGATCCGGCATTGACGTCGATGGACGCCGGACTCTGACGGTTGACTATGCGAGTCGGCAGCCAGTCGGAGCGATAGATGCTCTGGTTCGCCCCACCGGCTATCGAGTCGGTGACGGTGATGGTGATCTTGGTCAGTGGCGCCTGTTTGTAGCCCAGACGAGTACCGCCCGGGAGCGACTCGGGAGCGGTGCTGAAGGCCATCACCCGGACGCGGGCCCCCGAGGCGTCGGTCGGGCCGGTACTCCCGGGGCAGTAGCCGTCGCGAAGGTCGCCGATCAGGAAGGAGCCGTTGCGGAAGGCCTCGCAGGCCCCGGTGGCGTCGATGACCTCGGAGTAGACGTAGGAGGGGGAGAGGGTGATCGCATCGACCGCCCCGGAGGTGATCTCCGAGAGCGAAGCGATCTGTCCAACGAAGCCGCCCTGCTCGGTGATTGAGACGAAGGGGTCGGCCTTCCCCGACACCAATCCGAGCCGACCGTAGATGTAGTCGCGGGCGGTCTGGCCGTTATTGGCGACAACGCCGAAGACGTCCGAGGCGATCGCCCCACCGACGTCGCGCATGTTGGCCGGGATGCCGTTGAGCCGTTCGGCCATGGCCATGGCCATCGCCTTGCTGTCAGGGTCGCCGCTGTACTGACGATGGCGAAGGAGTAGGTCGGCACAGTCATCGATCGTTCGTCCGTCCTTGAGCCAATCGACCACTTCGTTCTCGTTGCCTGAGCCCTCCAAATCGCCGTCCGAGGTGTCTATGAACAGCGTTGTGCCTGCCACGCCTGTGCGCTTCGCGATGATCTCAATCTGGCCGTCGATATCGTTGTCACCGGTCTCCCAGACCTTCGCCCCGTCCTCGGCGACGCTGTTCGGGTTGTAGTCGTTACTCCCCTTGAACTGCTTGAAGGAGCGCTCGTACCAGCCGCCGATCTTGGCGGTGTTGTAGACGGCGACGCCGCACCAGAGGCGCAGACGGCGCTCGGTGAGCCAGGCGGCGCTGGCGGCCTCGGGATCAAGGGAGGCGATGATGCTGTCGACAGCGTTGTTGCCGGCCGCCGCGCGCTCCTTGCAGAGTTTCGCCTCGGCGCTCGTGGCTCGACGGACGACCCCAGTCTGGGGGTCGCGGATGTTGAAGACCTCATCCACCACCCAGTAGCTGTCGCGCCCGGAGGTCACTGGGTTCAGGCCGAGGCGGGTGCAGCCTATGTTGGCGCTGGCGGCTATGACGGCTATCTGCTTGTTCACCCCGAACCAATCGACGTCCCTGAAGGAGTTGTTGTCGCCATCGCCGTTGCTGCGCTTGCCGTCCTTCGCCGTCTTGGCGGTGACCGGATCGATGCCCATCTGGGCATAGGCGTCTATCCAAAAGCCCGGGCCGACGCTGTTGGCGTCAAAGCCAAGGGTGTTGTCGATCGGCACCGAGGCGTCGGTGCGACAGGGCTGTCCATCGGCGCCCATCGCGCCGACCACCGAGCCGTCAGAGTTGGTCTCTATCCCATGTCCCCAGAAGGCCCAGTAGGGTGCAGCACAGTTCGAGTCGGTGGCGATGCGCTGCCACTCCGGCGCTATGTCGCGCAGGCGGAACCAGTGAATGCGCCGTCCGCCCGACGCGAGGCCAGTCCCGGAGATGCCGACGGTGGCGAAGCGCAGGATGCGCTCGGCGTTGGCGTCAGTGATGCGGAAGCGGCCCAGACGATCCGGGGCGACAACCTTCGAGGGGCGCGTCTTGTCGTAGGGATTGATCGACGGAAAGCCCGCGGCCATCTCGATGTTCACCGCCGCCCCCGAAGCGGCGTAGCCCTCGATCACCCAGGTGCCGCCAGAGCGCGCGCCGTTCTCGCCGGTCTTCCCCTCGATCACCCGCAGGCGGGCGACGAGATAGCCCGGCGTGCGCTCGGGCGAGTCCCACTGGCGATCGTCACAGCCGCTCGAGGGGCGCGAGGCGCCGCCGGCTATGCCGCGTCCCTCGATAAAGATCAGGGCCTCCTGGCGCGTCTCGTGGAAGAGCCCACTCGATCCGCCGCCGGTGTTCTTCGCCGGTGCCAAGACCGGATCGCCGCCGTTGAGCTCGGCCATCAGCGCGCTCGCGTAGCGCAGGCCGCAGGCCGGGTCTATGACGACGACGCCGCTCTCTTCGCCCTCCTGGGCCCGCTCGCCGCCGGCGACGTTCCAGAGCGTCGAGCCCTCGTAGCCGTCGACGGCGACGAAGGCCTTGGCGTAGTTACGCGCCGCCTCAGTGTCGAGGCCGACGATCAGCGGGTTGGTCAGCGCCGGGATAGCGCGCGCATTCGGATTACTGCCCCCGGCACAGCCGGCGACGATCAGGGCGACCGCAAGGAGCGAGAAGAGACGGCGCATGGCGCCACCCTCGGCCGGGGCGCCGCGGCGCGCAAGCTTCCCGCCTCGGGCGGGGCTCACGGGGCGGGCGGGGAGGGGAAGAGCGGATCGGTCGACGGCGCAGGACTCTCAGAGCCGCCGGCGTCCGGGAGGGAGAGGCTCCCGTCGGCCGCCGAGGTGGCGATCGAGAGCACCCAGTTGAGCAGGTCGACCCAGTAGCGCAGCAGCAGGACTATGACAACCGGGACGATGATCGCCGCCGCCACCTTGGCGACGATGAGCTCGAGGTTGCGGATGGTCGGACTGCCGAAGAGACCGAAGACGGCGCGGACGGCGACGAAGAGGCCGTAGAGGACGCAGAGGAAGAGCAGCGGCGGCGTGAGCCGCGCAACTATCGCTTCGTAGGGGCCAAGGCTGATGGGCTCGGTGGCGGCGAGAAGAACGGGTAGATCCGACACGGCGAAGCTCCTCCTGCGTGGGTGGTTGAGGGACGCTCCCCGGGCAGCCCTGACCTGTCAAGGCGAGCGAAACGACGGCGGCCCTGCCAGTTGCCCGGCAGGGCCGCGATCAATCAGAAACCAGGTGCGATCAGGGGAGCGGCGTTGCTCCCGGCGTCGAGACCGTCGAGCCGATGCCGCGGACGATCTCGAAGATCAGGTTCGGACCGTAGCGCACGGCATAGAAGCCGACAAGGGCAATCAGCGCAAAGGCCCCGGTCGTTTTGAGGGCCGCAAGCATCAGTCCAAACCGCGTGTCCGTGGCCGTTGGCTGGTTCTTGTTCTCGGGATCAGTCGATTTCATGTACTGCCCGGAGATCTTGTTGCCCTCAACATTGTTGAACTGCAGCAGCGTCCGGACCCAGGCCCAGAAGATCGCCCCGACGGCGACGAGGAGGATCAGGTTGCCGGCCAAGACTTGGAGCAGGTAGCCGATCTTGCCGAGGAAGCCGAGATAGTCGGCGAGGCAGACCATCGGGCGACCGTTCTTGCCGTTGTAGAACTCCTGGTCGGTGAGCCCGTCGGCGTCGCGGGCGACCGAGAGCGAGAGCGGATAGTGGTTCTCGTTGTAGCCCCACTTGGCGAACGAGGCATCCCACGGCTTCCCTTCGATCCGGCTGTCGTATGCCGAGACACACGGAGCAGCGGTCACGAGACTCGAAGCGTCAGAGGCGAAGTCGACGATCAGCGTCGGGCCGGCGGTGAGCGTGATGTACGAGCCTGCCGTCAAGGCAAGGATGGTCACCGCTTGAGCAATGAGCATCCGCAGCTGTCCAAAGATCCCAACGTCGTCGCTGTTCCACCCAGCAGTTCCAGCCGCCTTCTCGTCGCCGGCGGCCATCAAGATGCTATAGGCGCGACGGAACAGCAAGACCGAGGCGATGAGGAAGACCACGACGACTGCTATCGACGCGACGCTGTTATAGAGCCCGATGAACGGCCCTATCGCCGCGCCTATTGGGCTGTTCGGATCGATGTTAACGATATCCATGGTCGACTTCTCCCCTTAGCTGCCGATGGTTGTTGATTCGATCCACTGGATGCCGGTGACCACCTCGTAGATCCAGTTCGGTCCGAACTTGATGGCCACGAAGCCGATGATCGCCACGGCGGCGATCAGCGAGGTGCGCTGCAGGGTGAACAGCAGCACGCGGAAGCGCGTCGCACCGCCGGTTAGCGAGACCATGCCATCACTGGGGTCACCGGACGACCGAACACTGTCGAGCCGTACCGTGTTGATTGCCTTGATCCAGTTGAAAGCCCAGATGATCGCGCCTATGACTATGAAGGCGTTCCCAGCTATAAGCTGCAGGGTATAGAGCAGCCGACTCACTGGCCCAATGGCATCAAAGAGGCAGACATTGGAATCGGTCCCAAACACCGGGCTTTGTCCATCGTTCAACCAGGTAGAAGGATCGTTCACCGTCTGACAGGCGTTGCCGGAAAACACTGAACCTGCGCCATTGCCGATGGAGTAGAGGAGCTGTGGGCCTTGGTTCAGGGCAAAGAAGGCGCCGGCGGCTATCAGGATGGTGGTCGCCGCGCCGACGGCTATCGAACGCAGCGAACCGAACACGGTGAACGCGTTGTCTTTACGGTCTGAACCCTCCCAATCAGAGTCGCCAGCGTGCGCTGAGCTATTGGCGGCGGAGAGGGCCGCGAAGGCGAGCTGGGCAATGCGCACGACCACCATGAGCGCCACGGCGACGACTATCAGACTCGCGCCGATCTCGTAGACGTTCTCAAAGAGCGGGCCTATGAAGGTCGCGGCAGGACTGCCGTTATCGACCTGGATGATTGGCCAGACGGGGTTCGGCGTCGAGTCCATGGATGCTGCTCCTCACGTAGTCCGAGCGGCGCTCGGGGGGTTCCTGATGCCTTTCTGTCGGTGAGGGATCGACCAGCGTCAAGCGCGTGGGCGCGTGGACGACCCTTCACTCTCGCGGGCGCGGGAGGCCGCCTCGGCCGGCGTGAGCGGGCGCAGGCTGAGCTCGTGCGGGCGGACCCGGCGGGACCAGCGGTAGAGGCGGAAGGCAAGCAGCAGCCCGGCGAGGCCAAGCAGGTAGATGTAGAGGGGTGAGCTCGGCGCCGAGGTCGTCTCGGCCGCCGCCTCAAGGCGGGCCGGGTCGCGGTAGAGCCCGGCAGCCACCGCAAGCGCTTCGGCGAAGGGGTCGCGCTCGGCCGGCGGGAGCGGCTCGCTCAAGGCGTTGCCGATGGCTAATGGGGTCGGCAGGTCGGTGACCGCCGAGGCGGTGCGTTCCCCAGGCAGCGGGGCGAGGCGGATCTCGAACTCGAGGCGCTTGGCCTCCTGCATGACCACCGAAGCGGTGGCGATCGACCCGTCAAGGGTGCGGAAGAGCAGGGGGACAGCGTCGGGCAGGGCGTTGAGGCCGGCGATCTCGGCGTCGATCGGGCCGACGGAGAAGGACCAGAAGGCGCCGTCGCTGACCGTGCCGCAGGCGTCGGCGGGCTTGATCGTCTCGCCAAGGTTCGTCGGGCAGGTTGCGGCCACCGGCTCGCCGTCATAGAGCCCGAAGGTGAAGGCGCCGTCCTTGCCCGTGATCGCCACCGCGCGCAGTGGCGTGGTCAGCTCCGAGAGATCGGCACCACGGGTGGCGATGGCGATGATCGGCACGCCAACGAGCGCCTTGCGCGACTCGCCGCGCACCGAGAGCAGCCGGCCGGAGACGAACGAACAGGCATCACCGATCTCCGACGCGTTCACTGGGTTCTCGAGATCGGCGCCGGTCGGACAGTCAGCGGCGATCGCCGAGACGATCTCGAGCGACAGGGGTAGCGAGCGCTCGCCGGCGCCGTCGGGCTCCCCAGCGACCGCCACCACCGTCCAGGGACCGAGGCCTATCGGGCCGGCACCCTCGAGGCCGATGGTGCAGCGCGTGCCGCTCCCGTCCTCGGCGACGCGGATGACACAGCGCCGATCGGTGTCGTTCTCGCGGGCGGCGATGATGGTCATTACCGCGCCGGGACGCAGACCGGCAATCTCGAAGGTCGGGGTGGTGACGCTCGTGCGGTTGTCGTTCGGACTACGGCCGTCGTCGTCCTCGGCGATCAGGTCGGGTGTCGGCGGCGGGCCGCCATCGCGTCCGAGCAGGAAGGCGGCCGCGGCGGCGATCGGCACCGAGACGATCGCGAGGGTCAACAGGAGAGCGGTGAGCTTTTGGCGGCCGGTGAGGGGGCGGCGGGTGGTCGCGACCTCGACCGAGATCGGCCCCCGGGACGGGCCGGCCATCAGCGCCGTCCGCTCTCGCGGACCGGCGTCGGATCGGCGGCTATCGAGCCGGCGATGATCGCACCGCCCGGATGGAAGGTGAAGGCGACGAGCTCGCCGTCGACGCGGGCCTCGACGGTGAAGCGGCGCTCGGCCGAGCCGACGACGACCTCGATGTAGCGCTCGTTCATGCCAAGGAGGCGATCGGCGGCGGCGATGCGCGCATCTGGGTCGGCGGTCATCGCGCCGTTAATCAGGCGCAGGCCACGCTCGATAAGGAAGGAGGCGGGGGCGACGCGCTCGTCGCCGACCGGCAAGAACTCGTCGCGGGCCATGGTGCGGAAGGCGACCGGCTCGCCGCGCGGATCGGGTGGCAGCTCACGCTCAGGCTCGGAGCCG
>Ga0164292_10000804_pt1 | contig 24932 bp, 21 predicted proteins | sample GEODES117metaG_FD_111486 | JGI IMG/M metagenome (GOLD analysis project Ga0164292, IMG submission 111486) | Eutrophic lake water microbial communities from Lake Mendota, Wisconsin, USA - GEODES117 metaG | ecosystem: Environmental > Aquatic > Freshwater > Lake | place: USA: Lake Mendota...
GAGATCGGCTCTTTGGCGATCTTCATGATCTTGCGGATCTTGTCTTCCGGAATCTCCATCTTGGCGGCCAGTATGCTGGCGTCCGGCTCAAAACCGAACTCCTGCAAGTGCTGGCGCGACAGGCGGTTCATCTTGTTGATGGTCTCGATCATGTGCACCGGAATACGGATGGTGCGCGCCTGGTCAGCGATCGAGCGGGTGATCGCCTGGCGGATCCACCAGGTGGCATAGGTCGAGAACTTGTAGCCTCGGCGGTACTCGAACTTGTCGACCGCCTTCATCAGGCCGATGTTGCCTTCCTGGATGAGGTCGAGGAACTGCAAGCCGCGGTTGGTGTACTTCTTGGCGATCGAGATCACCAAGCGCAAGTTGGCCTCGATCATCTCCTTCTTGGCTTCGCGCGAGGAGCGCTCGCCCTCGTTCATGCGCTTGTTGATGTCCTTGAGTTGCTCAAGCGGCACCACCACGCTGGCCTGCAGGTGTGCCAGCTTGGCTTGCAACTCCTGAACCGCCGGGATGTTGCGGCCCAGCACGGCCGACCAGGGCTTACCGGCCGTGGCCTGCTTTTCCACCCACTTGGGGTTGAGCAGGTTGGGCGGAAAGTCCTTGACGAAGATCTCCTGGGGCATGCCGCACTTGTCGACAATGATGCGGCGCAGCTCGCGCTCGACTTTGCGCACAGTCCCCACCTGCTCGCGCAGCATGTCGCACAAGCGCTCGATCGTCTTGGCGGTAAAGCGAACGGTCATCAACTCGTCGCTCAGCGCTTTCTGGGCTTTGGTGTAGCTCGCGCTTCCGTAGCCTTCGCGGCCGTAGATCCTGCGCACTTCATCGAAGTGACCGCTGATTCTTTCAATCCGAATCAGCGCCTCTTTCTTCATCTCCTCGAGCTTCTTGGTCAGCGCCTTGGAGCCGCCCTTGCCGTCGTCGTCGTCCTCTTCGTCAAACTCGTCGAAGTCTTCCTCTGCCACGTAATCGTCGGCCTCATTGGGATCGGAAAAGCCATCGACCACGTTGGAGATCACGACCTTGTTTTCGCGAATCTCCTCGGTCATTCGCAGAATCTCTGCGATGGTGGCAGGGCTCTCGGAAATGGCCTCCATCATGCGCTGCAGACCGCCCTCAATGCGTTTGGCAATCTCGATCTCGCCCTCGCGCGTGAGCAACTCGACCGTGCCCATTTCGCGCATGTACATGCGCACCGGATCGGTGGTGCGGCCAAATTCGGAGTCGACGGTCGACAGCGCCGCTTCGGCCTCTTCCTCGGCCTCTTCCTCGGTGGCCACGGTCGGCCCGGTGTTGTTGAGCAGCAGCGTCTCGGCATCGGGCGCCTGCTCGTAGACCGCGACGCCCATGTCGGCGAGCATGTTGACCACCACCTCAAGTGTCTCGGCATCGACCAGCTTGTCGGGCAGATGGTCGGAAATCTCGCCGTGCGTCAGGTAGCCGCGCGTCTTGCCCAGCTTGATCAGGGTCTTCAAGCGCTGGCGGCGCTTGAGCATGTCTTCTTCGGACAGCACGGTTTCGTCGAGGCCAAACTCCTTCATCAAGGCCCGCTCTTTGGCCTTGCTGATCTTCATGCGCAGAGGCTTGGCCTTTTCGGTCGATTCGGCGACGGGCTCTTCCGCAAACTCCGCATCAATGTCGCTGAGGTCCTCGTCGATCGGCGGCTTGGCCGACTCCTTGCCTTTGCGGCTGCTCTTGTCGGCGCCCTTGGCCGGCGGCGCGGATTTTCCTGCCGCTGCCTTGTCTGGCGCTGCCTTGTGTTTGGCGTCGTCGGTCACACCGGCTGATTTGCCCGATTTGAGTTCGGCCTGCTTCTTGGCGGGCGACTTGGCCGCTGCAGTCGGCATAGGCTTTGCCGGCGCGGCGGCCTTTGGGGTCGCCGGCAGGGCTTTGACTGCCGATTTCGGGTCATGGGCTTTGGCTGACACCTTGGCCTTCTGGCTCGCAGGAGCGGGCTTGGCCGGGCCTTTGGCGGGTGCCTTGGCGGCTGTCTTAGTCGCTGTTTTGACCGCTGTTTTCACCGCGGCCTTGGCGGTTACCGATCCCTTGGCCGGCGTCTTGGCCTGTGTCTTGGCTGCTGTTTTGGCCGCAGACTTGACGGCCGGTTTGCTGTTGGCCGCCGATTTGACGGACTTGCTCTTGGCGGCCGGTTTGGTGGACTGCGCCGATTTGGCGGGCTTGGCGGTAGGCATAGAAGGTCCCCAGTTCAAAAAATCTTTATCCAAGCAGCGCGAGCGGGGCTTGGCCGGTGGGCAGCAGGCACAGCATCAGCGTTGCAGCGCAGGTCCGCATGCAAACGGCTGCTCGATTGAAGCAGCGAACGCGCGCAAACGGACGGCTTGGCAAGGGGGGTGGGCGATCATGGGTGTGCAGTCCTTGCGGAGGGTGTGGCTCTGTCATCCCGTAGGGCCCTGGTGCCAGGGGAGCCGATGCCGGAGGTGCTGCTGTCGCGCTTGCCGAAACAGCTTTGGATTGTACCACCGTCGAGCGCTGCTTGTGGCCCGCTTCGCGAGGGCGCATGCGGCTTGAAGCGGGCGCTTGCAGCTGTGTTTCAGACGCGTTTGGGATTGCTTTAGCGCGCCCGCGCTGCCAGCTCACGGTACCGTGCCATGGCCTGCGGGTCGGTGGCTGCGCGCTGGGCCAGATCTTCCATCTCCAACTGCCTTGCGCGTTTGAGCAGTTCGCTTAGCACGGGCTGGGTCTCGTCCCAGGTCGGCTCGATGCCCGCCGGTATCTGGGCGAGTTGCTGCATGGCGTAGGCCTCCTGAGGGTGACCGCGCAGGCCTTCTCGCAGGGCCGCCCAGGGCTGAACGCCGTGCTCATGGATTTGCGCCTCCAACCAGGCGAACACCGGGCCGTGCGGTGCGGGCAGGGCGCACAGCAGCGCGTGCTCGACATCGCCGAGCCGGTCCCACAGCCCAGGCTCGGTCAGCAGCATCCGCAGCACGCGATCCTCCCGGCTGGCGGGCTGGATTCGGCCGGGCAAACGTTGCGGCGCTCGGCTTGGCCGCACCGCTTGCGCCGAGCCCGAGCTGAACTGCGGCATCGGTGCGGGCGCAGCCCCTTGGCGCCTGCTCTCGCGCGGCAAACCCTGGGCGCGTCCCGGGTTCCAGACCTGAAGCAATTCGCGGCTGTCAATTTGCACCGCATCGGCTATTTCGGCCAGCAGTTGGTGCTTGAGCGCGCCTTCGGGCAAGGCGCTCCACAGGCCTCGAGCCTGGCTGGCCATGCGTGCGCGCCCTTCGGCGCTGGCCATGTCGCATTCGTGGCTGGCCGCTTCGATCAGAAAGCGGCTCAGAGGGACCGCCTGTGCAACGTGCCGGGCAAAGGCCTCGCGCCCAAATTGGCGGATGAAGCTGTCGGGATCGTGCTCGGGCGGCAGGAACAAAAACTTGATGGAGCGGGTGTCCGACGCAAAGGGCAGGGCCGCATCGAGGGCCTTGCGTGCGGCGCGCCGTCCGGCCGCATCACCATCGAAGCCAAAGACCACGGCGTCCGTGAAGCGAAAGAGTTTTTGCACATGCTCGCTGGTGCAGGCCGTCCCGAGCGTGGCCACTGCATTGGCAAAGCCCAGTTGGGCCAGCGCCACCACGTCCATATAGCCTTCGGTGACCAAGGCATAGCCGTGCTCGCGCAGCGCCGCCCGTGCTTCAAACAGCCCATAGAGCTCGCGGCCTTTGCTAAAGACCGGGGTTTCCGGTGAGTTGAGGTACTTGGGCTTTTCGTCGCCAAGCACCCGCCCGCCAAAACCAATGCATTGGCCTTTGACGTTGCGGATCGGAAACATGATCCGATCGCGAAACCGGTCGTAGCGCTTGGCCTCGGGGCCGTCACCGTCTTGGCCGGTGATGACCAGGCCACACTCGACCAGACGCTCCTGGCTGTAATCAGGATACACGCTGGCCAGAAATCGCCAGCCCGCCGGCGCATAACCCAAACCGAAATCGCGTGCGACCGCGCCCGACAAGCCGCGGCCCTTGAGGTACTCGATGGCATGCGGCGCCTCTTTGAGCTCGGCCGCATAGGCTTGCCCCGCTTTTTCAAGCAGATCGGTCAGGCTGCTTTGCTCGGCTCGGGCCTGGGCCTGGCGCGCTCGCTCGATCGGGCTGAGGTCTTCCTCCGGAACCTGAAGCCCGTACTGCCCGGCAAGGTCTTTGACCGCCTCCGGGAAGGACATGCCCAGGTGCTCCATCAGAAAGCCGATGGCGTTGCCGTTCTTGCCACAGCCAAAGCAGTGAAAAAACTGCTTGGAGGGGCTGACGGTAAACGAGGGCGACTTTTCCGTGTGGAACGGGCACAGGCCCGAGAAATTGGCGCCGCCCTTTTTGAGTTGCACATGCCGCCCGACGATGTCGACGATGTCGGCGCGCGAGAGCAGTTCCTGCAAAAAGGGGGTAGGGATGGCCATGACGGGGTCGGATGCCGCTCATTTTAGGCAGGACCGCCTGTGCGGCGGCGTCAAGGCGGACTTCCGACCCGGCAAGCTCGGGTGAACTTGGGCGAGGGGTCTTTAGCGCGGCGCCATGCGGATGGCGCCGTCGATGCGGATGACCTCGCCGTTGAGCATCTCGTTTTCAAAAATGTGGCGCACCAGTTTGGCGTAGTCCTGTGGAAGCCCCAGGCGCGAAGGGAAGGGCACCGATGCGGCGAGCGACTCGCGCACCTCTTGCGGCAAGCCATCGACCATGGGCGTGGCAAAGATGCCCGGCGCGATGGTCATCACACGCACACCGTTGCGGGCCAGATCGCGCGCAATGGGCAGGGTCATGCCCACCACGCCCCCTTTGGAGGCGCTGTAGGCGGCTTGGCCGATTTGCCCATCGTAGGCGGCCACCGATGCGGTGTTGACCACCACGCCGCGCTCGCCCGATGGCTCGGGTGCATTGCGGCTCATGGCGTCGGCGGCAAGCCGCAGCATATTGAAGGTTCCGATCAGGTTGATCTGCACCACCCGGCTAAACACCGCCAGCGAGTGGGGCCCTGTCTTGCCGACCGTTTTTTCGGCCGGGCCGATGCCCGCGCAATTGACCAGACCCATGAGCTTGCCCATGGCACAGGCCCGCTCAACCACGGCTTGGGCATCGGCCTCCTGGCTGACATCGCAGCGCACGAAAGCGCCGCCGATCGCGTCGGCAACAGCCTGGCCCCTTTCGACCTGAACATCGGCAATCACGACTTTGCCCCCTGCGGCGGCCAGCATGCGCGCGCTGCCTTCGCCCAGTCCCGAGGCTCCCCCGGTCACGATGAATACCTTGCCCGCGATGTCCATGTCAGTCGTCCTTTCAGTGCTGCGCCACTAGCGGCGAATTGACGTTTACGTAACGTCAACGAAAGCGCGATTATCGCTGTCCAGCCCCCAAGTTACCGAAAACCGATGCGGTCGAGCATTTGCTGGACCCGCGCTTGGTGGGCTGCGACCTGTGCCACAGGCACGGTCTCGGCCTTGAACGCACCGCCACTCATGGCTTGCAGTGCGGGGTTGGCGGTCCTGACGGAGGCCACCACGGGCCACTCGTTGTTGCCGTCGGCAAAATAGGTTTGCGCCTGCGGGCTGGTCAGGTACTCGATGAATTGGATGGCGGCCTGCGGATTCTTGCTGTGGCGCGCGACAGCGGCTCCGGCAATGTTCAGATGCGTGCCCCAGGATTGCTGGTTGGGAAACACCACCTCGACCTTGCTCATCAGGGCCTGATCTTGCGCCTGGTTTGAGCGCATCAGCCGGGCGATGTAGTAGCTGTTGCTGATGGCCACCGCGCACTCACCGCTGGCCACGGCCCTGATTTGGTCGGTGTCCCCGCCTTTTGGGGCTCGGGCGAGGTTGGCTTGTAGACCTTGGAGCCAAGTTTCCATCTTGGCCTGGCCCAGGTGCTCGAGCATGGAGCCAAAGAGTGAGAGGTTGTAGGGGTGGGAGCCGGAGCGCAGACAGATCCGGCCTCTGTTTTTGGGCTCGGCCAACTCCTCGTAGGTGTCGACGTCTTCGCGCTTGACCCTGGCCTTGTCGTACACCACGACCCGGGCGCGGGTGGACAGGCCAAACCAGGCCACCCCTTCGGGGCCTGTGGCGGCCCGCAGCGCGGCCGGGACGGCCGCTTCGAGCAGGGCTGACTTGATCGGTCGAAACAGACCGTCGGCTTGGCCTTTGCCCAGGCGAGCGGCGTCGACGAGCAAGATCACGTCGGCCGGCGAGGCGCTGCCTTCGGCCTTCAGACGCGCCAGGATGCCCGCATCGTCGGCATCGACCCGGTTGATCTTGATGCCGGTGGCTTTTGTGAACTGGCTGTACAGCGCTTCATCGGTCTGGTAGTGACGGGCAGAATAGAGGTTGAGCTCAGGCGCTTGGGCGCTGGCCAGGGTGGTGAGCAAGCCCGCAGACGCGGCCACCAGCGCTTGCTTGATAAATCGGGACATCTGTGCTCCTTGCGTGATCGAGAATGCAGGCAAATTTTAATGCAAACGAGAATTATTATCAACTGGATCTCCGCGCGGATTGAGCCCAGGCGGCCGTTTTGGCGCTTGGGCGCGCTTGCCGTGGCCCCCGCGCTGGCGGCGGTGTTGGCTGGCTGCACCAGCGTGCCCAGGGTCGAACCGGTCCCTGTGCAGGCCCCGCAGTCCGTGCTGCCAGCGGCGGAGCCGGCACCCAAGCGAGCGCCGCGCATCGGGCTGGCGCTTGGCGGGGGCGCGGCCAAGGGATTTGCCCATGTGGGTGTGATTGCGGTTTTGGAGCAGGCGGGGATCGAGCCGTCCCTGGTGGTGGGGACCTCTGCGGGCAGCTTGGTGGCCGCGTTTTACGCCAGCGGCATGAATGCGATGCAATTGCAGACGACCGCCTTGCGCATGGACGAGGTCACTCTGGCCGATTGGATGGTCCCCTTGGTCAACCGGGGCTTGTTTCGGGGAGAGGCCTTGGCGCGCTTTGTCAACGACGCCGTGGCCAGTCGCCCGATTGAGGACATGCGCCTGCCGCTGGGCGTGGTGGCGGCCGACCTGGCCAACGGGCAACCGATTTTGTTTCGGCGCGGCAACACCGGCACGGCCGTGCGCGCCTCCAGCGCCGTCCCAGCAATTTTCCAGCCGGTTCGCATCGGGGGGCGTGACTATGTCGACGGGGGCCTGGTGGCACCCGTGCCGGTTCAGTTTGCCCGCCAGATGGGCGCCGAGTTCGTGATCGCCGTTGACATCTCGCAGGCGCCCGAGGGCCAGCCCGCCGGGGACACCCTTCAGATCCTGATGCAAACCTTCAACATCATGGGCCAGGCGATTAATCAGCACGAGCTCAAACAGGCCGATGTGCTGGTGCGCCCCTCGCTGGTGGGGCTGCGCAGTGCCGATTTCTCGGCCCGCCAGCGTGCCATCGATGCGGGCAAGGCGGCGATGCAGGCGGCCTTGCCCGAACTGCGCGCCAAGCTTGAGGCGGCGGCGCGTTGAGCTGGTAGCGCGCCATAAAAAAAGCCCGGCCTAAGCCGGGCTTTGAACGGGTCTGTGAAACCAAATCCACCGAAAGACCCGAGGAGACAATCTGTCCAGACGGATGCCCCACACGCGGGTGGGCGGGGCAGGGGCGCGATCAGCGCTTCTTGCTGGCGCCCTTGGTGGCGTTGACGGCGGTCGTGCTGACGGCTGCGAAGTTGGCCTCGGCCATGTCGGCGGCCTGCTTGACGGCTTTTTGCACCGACTCGAAGGCGTTGGTGGCGGCCGATACGGTGCCCTTCATCAGAGCAACGGCGGTCTCCGAGCCAGCCGGTGCGTTCTTGGCGGCGCTGTCCACGAGGTTGACAAACTTGGCCTGCACATCGGCGGTGTGACTCTCGACGGCCTTGGAAAACTCAGCGGTGGTGCCGCTGGCGATGTCATACAGGTGGCGGCTGTAGGCTGCGGCTTTCTCGGCCAGGGGCTGCATCAGGCTCGCTTGCAGAGCCAGCAGCTCTTGTGCGTCCTTGACGCCGAGCACGGCCTGGGCGTGGTTGGCCGTCTCGGCCAGTGCGGCCTTGGAGGCCTGGACATTGAGCTCGACGAGCTTTTCCATGCCCTCGAAAGCCTTGTGGGTCAGGCCAAACAGGGTGTCGATGGAAGCCTTCTGGGAAGCGACAACTTGGTCAACGGTCAGCATTTCTATACTCCTTGAGGTGGTGAAACGAATTGGTTGTGCTGTGCGGCTTCGGTAACTTTGCTGCACTGCACCATGGCTCGAAGTATAGGGTCTCCGGGAGGCAAAGCAAGCGGTTTTTGCTGCATTGCACCATTTCTAGGGGTGGCGCTCTAGATTTTTACGTGGCCGACAATCGCTCCCCAACCTGACTTGCTTGGACCGCTCGATTTCCCGTGCACGCCTTCTACGCCGATCAGTACGTTCTGCCGCTGCCAGCGGGGCATCGGTTCCCGATGGCCAAGTACGCCCGGTTGCGTGAGCGGCTGGTGCAGGCCCTGCCACAGGTGCGGCTGATGCCAGCGCCGGCAGCCAGCGACGGCGAGCTGGCCTTGGCGCACGATCCGGCCTACATCCAGGCCGTTGTCAGCGGCAGCCTGAGCCCCGAGCGGCAGCGCGAAATCGGCTTTCCCTGGTCGCCGCAGATGGTCGAGCGCTCCCGCCGATCAGCAGGGGCCACGATTGCGGCAGCCCGACTGGCCCTGGGCGCGGCTCCGGCGCAGCAGGGTTTGGCTGGAAATCTTGCAGGCGGCACCCACCACGCCAGCGCCGGCAAGGGGGCTGGCTTTTGCGTGTTCAACGACGTGGCGGTGGCGGCCCGTCTGATGCAGGCCGAATGGTCCCGCCTGCACGGACGGGGTCGGCCACTGCAGGTGGCAGTGATCGATCTGGATGTGCACCAGGGCAATGGCACGGCCAGCATTTTTGCTCGCGATCCTTCAGTATTCACGCTCTCGCTACACGGGGAAAAGAACTTCCCCTTTCGCAAGGAGGCCGGCGATCTGGATGTTGACCTGCCCGATGGCTGTGGCGATGTGGCCTATCTTGAAGCGCTGGAGCATGCGCTGGCCGAACTGGAGCACCGCTTCGAGGCCGGACTGATTTTTTACCTGGCCGGGGCCGATCCGCATGAAGGCGACCGGCTGGGCCGGCTCAAGCTGAGCTACGACGGCCTGCAAGCGCGAGACAGGCGTGTCTTCGATTGGGCCTGGCAGCGGCGCATTCCGCTGGTTTTCGTCATGGCCGGTGGCTATGGGCACGATATCGAGACGTCGGTGCAGGTGCAAATTAACACCTGGTGCGTGGCTTTTGAGTATTGGCGGCGCTGGCAGGCGAGCAGGTCGGCAGCTTAGATCGGCAGCCTAGATGGACCGGCTCGGGGCTCGGCTGGCGCCCGGCTGGCAAAATCGGCGGTTTTTGTGTTGCCGCCGCTTGCCTGGCGCCCGGTGCTTGCATGACCGAATCTTCCCGCCCTCTGCCTGAGCCTCGCAGCGCCTACCGCGTGCTGCGGCCCATCAGCACCCGCTGGTCTGACAACGACGTGTATGGCCATGTCAACAACGTCGTCTACTACAGCTGGTTTGACACCGCCGTCAACGGCCACCTCATCGAGCAGGGCGTGCTCGACATTCACGCTGGCGAGCTGATCGGCTTGGTGGTGCAGACCCAGTGCCACTATTTCGCGCCCTTGGCCTATCCGCAGCCGGTGCTCGCTGGCGTGCGGGTGGGTCATTTGGGCACCTCCAGCGTGCGTTACGAAGTGGCGCTGTTTGCTGGCGATGCTGCCGAAGATGAGCCCTGCGCCGCACGCGGACACTTTGTGCACGTTTACGTGGACCGTCACACTCGCCGGCCTCGGCCCCTGCCGCCGCCTTTTCTTGCTGTTTTGGAGATGCTCAAGTGAGTTCAAACCCCCTGCCTCTGGACGATAGTGCCCAGGATGTCGATGCCGCGATCGCCAGCCGCATGTCCATTCGCTCCTACCTTGAGCGCCCGGTCGAGCGCGACAAGATCGAACACATCTTGCAGCTGGCCAGCCGGGCGCCATCGGGCACCAACACCCAACCCTGGCGCGTCTATGTGCTGCAAGGCGAGAGCCGACAGACGCTGGTCGACCGGGTGTGCGCTGCGCACGATGCGATTCGTGACCAGCCCGAGTTGGCCCAACAGTACAAGGAAGAGTACGACTACTACCCCACCCAGTGGAAGGACCCTTACCTGGCGCGTCGGCGCGAAAACGGCTGGGGTTTGTATGGCCTGTTGGGCATCGAGCGTGGCCAGAAGGACAAAATGCATGCCCAGCATCAGCGCAATTTCCGGTTTTTCGATGCGCCGGTGGGGCTGATCTTCACCATGGACCGATCGCTCGGCCGGGGCAGTCTGCTCGATTACGGCATGTTTTTGCAAAACGTCATGCTCGCCGCGCGTGCGCAGGGCTTGCACACCTGCCCGCAGGCGGCCTGGAACGACTATCACAGCATCGTGCTGCCGCATATTGGCGCGGGCGCTGGTGAAATGATGGTGTGTGGCATGTCGCTGGGCTATGCGGATCGGGATGCGCGGGTCAATGGGTTCTACACCCCGCGCGATCCGATCGCCGCGGTCACGAACTGGCTCGGTTGAGATGCAGCGCCTGGCGTCGGGCCCGTCGGGCCCGCTGCACAGCCTAATACAGGGTCTGGAAGGCGGCCGATGACCAGCATCACCCTGGTTCAGTTGCTCGGTGGCCTGTCCTACGCCACCACCTTGTTCCTGATGGCCGCAGGGTTGACGCTGATCTTTGGCGTCACGCGCATCGTCAACTTCGCCCATGGCAGTTTCTTCATGCTGGGCGCGCTGTTTTCAGCACATTGGCTGGTGCATTGGTATCCCGATTGGGCCGACAGTGCCTGGCTGTACTTGCTGGCCATGCTGCTTGGCGCGGTGGTGGCGGGCTGCGCCGGGGCGCTGGCCGATGTGCTGCTGCTGCGGCGCATGGCCGCGGCCCCGGAGCTCTATCAGTTGGTGGCCACCTTTGGCCTGACGCTGGCCATGCACGACGCCATGCGCTGGGGGTTCGGCAACGAGGAGGTGTTTGCGCCCCGATTTCCCACGCTCAAGGGTTCGGTCGAGATCGGTGGCGAGCTGTTCCCGAGCTATCAATTGGCGCTCATGCTGGTCGGACCGCTGGTCTGGTTGGGCTTGCACCTCATGCTCACGCGCACCTTGTTCGGCCAGCGCCTCAGGGCGGCGACCGAGGACCGTGAAATCTTGGGCGCGCTGGGGGTCAATCCGCGGCCCTTGATGCTCGCTGCGGTGGTGCTCGGCTGTGCGCTGGCCGGGCTGGGCGGTGCGTTGCAACTGCCGCGTGAACCGGCCCACCTGCAGATGGACACGGCCATCATCGTCGAGACCTTCGTGGTGGTGGTCACAGGGGGCCTGGGCAGCATCGGTGGGGCGTTCGCGGCGGCACTGCTGATCGGCTTGGTCCATGCCCTGAGCATCCAGATTTTTCCGCAGGCCACCTTGGTGCTGGTCTTTCTGACCATGGCAGTGGTGCTCGTGCTGCGGCCTCAGGGCTTGGCCCCCGGCCGCTTGGCGGTGGTGCACGCGGTGCGCGAACCCGTCCAGGTCTTTGGAGGCTTGCAACTGGGTCGGGCCATGAACACGGGGTTGGCGGTGGCCCTGGTGGCCGCCTGCGCGGCGGCCTGGTGGGGCGGCCCTTACTGGCAAACCCTGGCGCTCGACACGCTGGTGTTCGTGCTGTTTGGCATCAGCCTGCAAGCCATGATGGGGCTTGCAGGCCTGGTCAGCTTTGGCCATGCCGCCTATTTTGCGGTGGGTGCCTATGCGGCCGCGTGGTCGCACCTGAACGCGGGCTTTGCTTTGGGGGGCGCCTTGTTCATGGGCGTGCTCAGTGCGGTGGCTCTGGCGGCGCTGTTTGGCGCGGCCGTCGTGCGCAGCTCGGGCGTTTACCTGGCCATGCTCTCGCTGGCCCTGGCGCAAGTGGTCTGGGCCACCGCCACGCAGGCGGTGGGCTGGACGGGTGGCGACAACGGCTTGATCGGTTTGCGCCTGGTCAGCGACGCCATGCGCCCCTATTTCTATGTCGCGATGGTGGCCCTGGTGCTGGCAGCCCTTGCCGGCTTGCGCCGCCTGGCGCTGTCAGGGCAGGGCGCGGCCTTGCAGGCCTTGCGTGATGCGCCGCAGCGCGCGCATGCCAGCGCCTTGCCGGTGGCTGCGCTGAAGTACCGGGTGTTTCTGTACAGTGCCGCGTTGGCCGGCCTTGCCGGCGCTCTGTTTGCCGCGCACAAGGGCACCGTGTTTCCTTCTGCTGCATCGGTGGCCACCTCGGTCGACGCCTTGCTCGTGGTGCTGCTGGGCGGCGTGCACCAGCTTTGGGGTGCGGTGGCCGGCAGTACCCTGCTGCACATGGCTGCGGCCCTCCTGGGCCGGGATCTGCCTTACTGGCGTGGGGTTCTGGGCGTGGTCATCATGCTGGTGATGCTGCTCTCGCCCTCGGGCCTCTTGTCGGCCTTGGGTCCAGCCCGGGCCACCCTGGTGGCAGGGCTGCGCGGCCGGGGGCGGTCATGAGCCAGCCGCTGCTGCAGGTGCGTGATCTGGTGCGTCACTTCGCCGGTGTCCGCGCGGTCGATGGCGTGAGCCTGGAGATCGACGCCGGCCAGTGCGTGGCCCTCATTGGCCCCAACGGCGCGGGCAAGTCGACCTTGTTCGCCTGTTTGGCCGGTCAGCAAAATCCGTCGTCGGGGCAGGTGCTGTGGGCCGGACGCAGCCTTTTAGGCAAGTCACCGCGCCAGCGGCTGGAACTGGGGGTGGGCCGCAGCTTTCAGGTCGCTCAGGTGTTCGAGGCTTTGAGCGTGCTGGCCAATGTTCAGCTGGCCTTGCAGGCGCGCTCCGCTTCGATTTCGGCGTGGCAGCCGCTGGCGATCTGGCAAATCGAGCAGGCCATGGCCTTGCTTGAGCAAGCCGGCTTGGCCGATCTGGCGGGGCAGATCGCAGGCAATTTGCCCTATGGTGCCAAAAAGCGGCTCGAGCTGGCCGTGGTGCTGGCCGGACAGCCGCGCCTGCTGCTGCTCGATGAACCGGCCGCGGGGCTTGCCGAGCAGGAGCGCGCCCGCCTCATGGCCTGGGTGCGCTCGCTTGTGCAGCAGGGCTTGGCCGTGCTCTACACAGAACACAACATGGACGCTGTGCAAGGCGTGGCCGACCGGGTGCTGGTGCTCATTGAAGGCCGACTCGTCGCCCAGGGGCGATTCGACGAAGTGGCGGCCGATCCGGTGGTGCAGGCGCGCTACCTCGGTCGCCTGCAAGGGGACATGCGCCATGCTTGAGTTGCGTCAGTTGCAGGCGTTTTACGGCCCGGCACAGGCGCTCTTTGGCGTCGATTTGCAGATGCAGGCGGGCCAGATGGTGGTGCTCCAGGGTCTCAATGGCGCGGGAAAGTCGACGCTGCTCAAGTCGGTCATGGGCCTGGAGGTCAGCACATTCGGGCAGGTGCGCCTGCGCAGCGTGCAAGGCGAAATGGTGGACGTGAGCCGATGGAGCAGTCACCAGCGAGCCCGCGCGGGTCTGGGCTATGTGGCCGAGGACCGGCGGCTGTTTACAAGCTTGTCGGTGCGCGACAACCTGCGTGTGGCCGGCGGTGCGCGCTGCGCCGACCGGATGGCCTGGGTGCTCGACCGATTTGCCCTGCTCAAGCCCATGATCGATCGCCGCGCCGGTTTGATGAGTGGAGGCGAGCAGCAGCTGCTGGCGGTCGCCCGCAGCTTGATGACCGCGCCGCGCCTGCTTTTGCTCGATGAGCCTTGCGAGGGCATTTCACCGGTGCTGGTCGATACCCTGGTCCAAGTGCTGCTCAACCTGCGCGCCGAGGGCCTGGCTTTGCTGGTGGCCGAGCAAAACCGTGTACTGATGCGATCGGCCGATCGTCTGCTGGTGCTGGTTGCGGGTAAAGTGCGGGGTCCGCAGCCTGGCCTGCCTGACCCTGTTTGAATCTGATTGAGGAATTGCCCATGTCCCTGACCACCACCGCCTCCGGCCTGCAATACGAAGACACCGTCCTTGGCACCGGCGCCACCGCCAAGGCCGGCCAGTACGTGCGCGTGCACTACACGGGCTGGCTCTACCAGGACGGCCAGGCCGGCATGAAATTCGATTCGAGCAAAGACCGGGGCGAGCCTTTTGAGTTCGCGCTGGGTGCAGGCCAGGTGATTCGTGGCTGGGATGAGGGCGTACAGGGCATGTCGGTTGGTGGCACCCGCCGGCTCATCATTCCCGCCGATTTGGGCTACGGCGCCCGTGGTGCTGGCGGCGTGATTCCGCCGAATGCCACGTTGCTGTTCGAAGTCGATTTTCTCGGCTCCTCCTGAAGCCGCTATTCAGGCCGGTGCGTCATGATCATCAGCAGTTTGCTCGACACCGATCTGTACAAGTTCACCATGATGCAGGTGGTGCTGCATCAGTTCCCGGGCGCGCAAGTGGAGTACCGCTTCAAATGCCGCAACGCCGGGGCGCCGGGTGTGCAGCCACTGGCTCCCTACGTGGCGCAGATCCGCGAGGAAATCAGTGCCTTGTGTGGCCTGAAATTTCAGGATGCGGAGCTCAATTATTTGCGCTCGATGCGCTTCATCAAGAGTGATTTCGTCGACTTCCTGGGGCTGTTTCGCCTCAACGAGAAATACATCCATGTCAGCGCCTTGCCCAGCGGCGAAATCGACATCACGATCCGCGGGCCCTGGCTGCACACCATCTTGTTTGAGATCCCGGTGCTGGCCATCGTCAACGAGGTCTATTTCCGCAACACCCGCCGACTGCCCGATTTCATCGAAGGCCGCCGGCGGCTCGATGACAAGATCGCCCAGCTTCAGGTGCCCGATCTGCAGGCGCTGAAAATCGCCGACTACGGCACCCGGCGGCGTTTCTCCCTGGCCTGGCACGAAGAGGTGTTGCGCACGCTCAATGCCCGCCTCGGGTCGGGGCCGAACGGGCAGTTTGCCGGAACCAGCAATGTGCTGTTCGCCATGAAGCTCGGGCTGACCCCGCTGGGCACCATGGCCCATGAATACCTGCAGGCATGCCAGGCGCTCGGCCCCAGGCTGCGTGACAGCCAGGTCTTTGCCTTTGAATCCTGGGCCCGGGAGTACCGCGGCGATCTTGGGATTGCACTGTCCGATGTGTATGGCATGAACGCCTTCCTGCGTGACTTCGACATGTACTTTTGCAAGCTCTTTGACGGCGCGCGCCATGACAGCGGCGATCCGTTCTCCTGGGGCGAGCGCCTGATTGAGCATTACCGCAGCAACCGCGTCGACCCGCGCACCAAGACGCTGATCTTCAGCGATGCGCTCACCGTGCCGCGCACGATCGAGCTCTACCGGCGCTTTAGCGGCCGCTGCCAGCTCGCCTTCGGCATTGGCACCAACCTGACCAATGACCTGGGCTGCGAGCCTTTGCAAATCGTCATCAAGATGGTGCAGTGCAACGGCCAGCCGGTGGCCAAGCTGTCCGATACCCCGTCCAAGAACATGTGCGAAGACGAAAAGTACCTGGCCTATCTGCGCCAGGTCTTTGAGATTGAATCGGTCACCTGAGTAACCCGGCCTGCCTGCGCGGGCATCGCTTTTGTCACAATATTGAGCTTTTTTTATTGGGTGGATGCCTATGAAATCGTTGCTGAGTGTTGCCTGCCGCAGCTTTTTTGCGCTTTTGCTCTTGAGCCCTGGCTTGGCCAGCGCGGCCAGCATAGACGGCAGCAGCCTGGGGCCCTGGTGGGGCGTCCCATTTGCGGGCATCTTGTTGTCCATCGCCTTGCTGCCGCTGCTGGCACCGCAGCTGTGGCACCACCACTACGGCAAGATCGCTGCGGCCTGGGGCCTGGCCTTCTTGCTGCCCTTTGCAGCGCTCTTTGGTGTGTCCTCCGCGGCCAGCAACCTGGTGCACGCGCTGCTGGCCGAGTACATCCCCTTCATTATTTTGCTCACGGCCTTGTTTACCGTGTCGGGGGGAATCTACATCCGCGGCAATCTGCGCGGCAGCCCCGGACTGAATACGGCCATCTTGGGCATCGGCGCGGTGCTGGCGAGCTTTATGGGGACCACCGGCGCGTCCATGCTCCTGATCCGCCCCTTGATCCGCGCCAACGACAACCGCAAGCATGTGGCGCACGTGGTGGTGTTTTTCATCTTCATCGTCTCCAACGCCGGCGGCTCGCTGACGCCCTTGGGAGATCCGCCGCTGTTTCTGGGCTTCCTTAAAGGCGTGGATTTTTTCTGGACGCTCAAGACGCTCTTTCCTGAGACCCTGTTTATGGTGGGCAGCCTGCTGGCACTGTTTTACCTGCTCGACAGCTGGTTTTTTCGCACCCGCGAGGAGGTGCGTCCGATTGATCCTACGCCGGTCACGCGATCGATCGGCTTCGATGGCGGCGTCAATTTCGTCCTGCTCGCTGCGGTGGTGGGCTTGGTGCTCATGAGCGGCGCGTGGAAGCCGGGTATCGCCTTCGATGTCTGGGGGACCGAGGTGGGTCTGCCCGGCTTGCTGCGCGACCTGGGCCTCATTGCGATCACGCTGCTGTCGCTGCGTGTGACGCCTGCGCAGGTGCATGCCGACAATCAGTTTGGCTGGGCGCCCATGCAGGAGGTGGCCAAGCTGTTTGCGGGGATTTTCCTGACCATCATCCCGGTCATTGCCATGCTCAAGGCCGGAGCCGACGGCCCGTTCGGCGCGGTGGTCCGACTGGTGACCCAGCCCGATGGAAGTCCTGACGTGCTGATGTATTTTTGGATCACCGGCGTCCTGAGCTCTTTCCTCGACAACGCACCGACTTATCTGGTCTTCTTCAACACCGCCGGGGGCGATGCACAGGTTCTCATGACCACCCTGGCCCCGACGCTGGCGGCCATTTCGGCAGGGGCCGTGTTCATGGGGGCCAACACCTACATCGGCAACGCGCCCAACCTCATGGTCAAGGCGATTGCCGAGGACAGGGGGGTGAAGATGCCCAGCTTTTTTGGCTACATGCTCTGGTCCGGCGGCATCCTGATCCCGCTGTTTGTCATCATGGGCTTGATCTGGTTCCGTTGAACGCTGTTGCAGGAGTCCGCTTCGTGAGCAAACCCCACATTCTCATGGCCCGCGCCGTCTTCCCGGAGGTCATCCAAAAGATCAGCCAGGTGGCCCATGTGCAGGTCAACGAGGACGATGCCGTTTGGAGCCAGTCTGAGCTGATTGCTCGCCTGCAAGGCAAGCAAGGCGTTTTCACCACGGGTGGCGACCGGATCGATGAGGCGGTGCTCAAGGCTTGCCCTGAACTTCGGATCTGCGCCAACATGGCCGTGGGCTACAACAACTTCGATATTGCGGCGATGACTGCGGCCGGCGTGGTGGCCACCAACGCGCCCGATGTGCTCACCGAGACCACCGCCGACCTTGGCTTTGCGCTGCTCATGGCCACAGCGCGCCGTATCTGCGAGAGCGAGCATTACCTGCGCGCGGGGCAGTGGACCAAATGGAGCTTTGACATGTTTGCCGGCTCCGACATCCACGGCTCGACCCTGGGCATCTTGGGCATGGGCCGGATCGGGCAGGCCATTGCCCGCCGCGGCGCTCTGGGCTTTGGCATGCAGGTGATCTACCACAACCGCTCCCGTCTGAGCCCGGAGCTCGAGCAGCAATGTCGGGCGCGCCTCGTGAGCAAATCGGAGCTGCTCGCCCAGGCCGACCACCTGATTTTGGTGTTGCCCTATACCCGCGAGTCGCACCATGCGATTGGCGCGGCCGAGCTGTCGCAGATGAAGCCCACGGCGACGCTGGTCAATATTGCACGCGGAGGCATCGTCGACGACGCAGCCCTGGCGCAGGCGCTCAAGCAGCGCACGATCGCTGCGGCCGGTCTCGACGTCTTTGAGGAAGAGCCCAAAGTGCATCCGGGGTTGCTCGAGGTGCCCAATGTGGTGCTGACCCCGCATATTGGCAGCGCCAGCATTCCCACCCGCAAAGCCATGGCGCATCTGGCGGCGGACAACCTGGTGGCATTTTTTACAGGCAAGCCCCTGCTGACTGCGCTCAATCCGGACCCCCGGCCTTGAGCCCGGTGCGCCGGCTCAGCAACCGCTTGCGCGGGCGCGACAATAGGGCATGGCCGAACCCCTGATCTGGTTGCTGCTGGCGCTTGTCGCCGCCGCTTTGATGCTGTTGCTCCTGGTGCTGCTGCGTCTGCCCGCTCGCAGCGTCCAAGCCGGGCTGGGCGAGCGCTTGCAAGCGCTGCAAGACGCGGGTGAGCGCGCGGGACGCGAGGTGCGCGAGCAGGTTCAGATCAGCGCGCGTGACACGCGGGCCGAGCTGCAGCAGGCGCTGGCCCTGTTTCAGCAGACCTTAATGGCCCAGGCCGGCGATGTCGCCCGCACCCAAAACGAGCAGATCGACTCGTTTCGGGTTCAATTGGCCGCCATGCAGCAGCAACTGGTTCAAGGCCTGCAGGATTGGGGCCGGCAGCAAAGCGCGCAATCGAGCAGCGCCAGCGGGCAACTGGTGCAAACCTTGACCCAGGCGCGTGACGTGCAGGACCAAGCCCTGCGCCGTTTCGCCCAGGACATGCAGGCCCAGTTGCAGCAGTTGGCCGCGCAGCAGGAGCAGCGCCTGACCGAGATCCGCACCTCGGTTGAACAGCGCCTGGGGGCGTTGCAGGACGGCAACGAGAAAAAGCTCGAGCAGATGCGTGCCACGGTCGATGAAAAGCTCAACAGCACGCTGCAGCAGCGGCTGGACGCGAGTTTTGCCCATGTGGCCCAGCGGCTTGAGCAAGTGCACCGGGGGCTGGGCGAAATGCAGAGCCTGGCCCAAGGCGTGGGTGACCTCAAGCACCTGCTGAGCAACGTCAAGACGCGTGGCATATTTGGCGAGACCCAGCTGGCCGGTTTGCTCGAGCAGGTCTTTACCGTCGATCAGTACCAGGCCCAGGTCTGCACCGTACCGGGCAGCCGGCATGTGGTGGACTTTGCCATCCGATTGCCCGGCCGCAGCCAGGAGGGTCAGCCGCTTTGGTTGCCGATCGATGCCAAGTTTCCCAGCCAGGACTACGAGCGCCTGTTGCAGGCGCAGCAGGAGGCTGACGTCGAGGGTGCGGCAGGCGCAGCCCGGGCGCTGGAGGCCAGCGTGCGTCTGCAGGCCCGCTCGGTGAGCGAAAAATACATCTCGCCGCCTCACACCACCGACTTTGCAATCGTCTTCTTGCCCAGCGAGGGCCTGTACGCCGAGGTGTTGCGCCGCCCAGGTCTGGTCGAGTCATTGCAGCGCCAGTGGCGGGTGGTTGTCGCCGGCCCCACCACGCTGCTGGCCATGCTCAATTCGCTGCAAATGGGTTTTCGGACGCTGGCGCTCGAAAAGCGCTCCAGCGAGGTCTGGCAGGTGCTCGGTGCGGTCAAGACCGAGTTTGCCAAGTTCGGCGATGTGTTGGCGCGAGTCAAGGCCCAGACCCAAACGGTGCTCAATACGCTCGACAGCGCCGAGCAGCGCAGCCGAGTGATGGGCCGTGCGCTTCGGCAGGTGCAGGCGCTGCCGCAGGGCGAATCGGTTGCGCTGCTGGGGGCCGATACGGCCAATACGGCCACTACGGCCGATGCGGCCGATGCGGCCGATGCGGCCGGGCAGGCACCTGATGCGCAAGACGGGCGTCAGGGTTGAGACCTTTGCTGCCTTGTTCAATGATGTCGGCGGTTAGCCTGTGAATCCGCAACTGTTTCGCCTGATCGGCGGCCAGATCTTCCTGCACAGCACTCTGGCCGGCAGTCGCATGGCCGCACCGCTGTGGGCGCTGGGCGCTGGCTACAGTCCGGCGGCCGTTGGTGTGCTGCTCGCGCTGTTTGGCGCCAGCCAGATGCTGCTGGCCGTGCCGGTTGGGCGCTATGTGGACCGGCACGGCATGAAATGGGCAATCCTGTGCTCTGTATTTGCCGCCTGTCTAGGCGGCTTGATGGCCATGATCTGGCCCCTGTTCGGCGTGCTGTGCGCAACCGCCTTGCTCATCGGCGGGGCGACGGCTGCGACGGTGATTGCCATCCAGCGCCAGGTCGGGCGTCTGAGCACTGGCGGTGCCGATCTGCGCCGTTCGTTTAGCTGGCTGGCCATCGGTCCGTCGATCTCCAATGTGATCGGACCTCTGGCGGTTGGATTTCTCATTGATCACGCCGGCCCCAGTCCTGGCAGCCAGCAAGGGTTTCAGGCCGCTTTCGCGCTCATGGCTGCCATGCCATTGGTCACTTGGTGGCTGCTGCGGCGCGTGCTACGGGCGTCCCAGGCCACCGAGGCGGCGCAGCTGGCGCCGCAGACGCCGCTGCGACAAACCTTGCAGCTGCTGCGCCACCCGGGCATCGCACGCCTGATGCTGGTCAACTGGTTGATTTCCTCCAGCTGGGATGTGCACAGCCTGGTCGTCCCATTCATTGGTGTGGCGCGCGGTCTGAGCGCCAGTGAGATTGGCATGATCTTGGGCGCATTCGCGTTGGCCACTGGCTTGGTTCGGCTGCTGTTGCCCCTGATGGCCGAGCGCATTCGGGAATGGGCCGTGATTAGCGGCTCGATGCTGATCAATGGCGCGCTCTTCGTGCTCTACCCCTTGCTGCCTTCAGCCCTGGCCATGGGCCTTTGTTCTTTCCTGATGGGTGTGGCCCTGGGGGTGGTTCAGCCCATGGTGATGAGCATGCTGCACCAGATCACACCCGTCGAGCGCCAAGGTGAGGCCCTAGGCCTGAGGCTGATGGCCGTGACGGCCACGGGAGTGGCAGTGCCGCTGCTGTTCGGGTCGGTCAGCGCCCTCGTCGGCTTTTCGGGCGTTTGCTGGCTGATCGCGGCCGTGCTGGCCAGCGGCGTGCGCCCGGCCTGGCGGCTGCGCGAAATTCAAACTCCTGCAGCCCACCTTGAGGGGGCGGGGCCGCCCCAGCCGCCGCGCTGATCGTGCCGATGTTGGCGCTGCTCAATCAGAGCTTGTAGAAATCTTTGATCCACTGCCACGCCGCCTCGGGCTCATCGACGTAGCGAAACAGATCGAGGTCCTCCGGCGAAATGGCGCCGGCTTCGAGCAAGGCGTCGAAGTTGAGCAGACTTTTCCAGTAGCGGCTGCCGTAGAGCAGGATCGGCACCGGTTTGGCTTTGCGTGTCTGCACCAGCGTGAGCACTTCGAACAACTCATCGAGCGTGCCGTAGCCCCCAGGAAATGCCACCAGTGCCTTGGCGCGCATCATGAAGTGCATTTTGCGCATGGCAAAGTAGTGGAACTTGAAGTTCAGTGAGGGCGTGATGTAGGGGTTGGCCCCCTGCTCATGGGGCAGGGCGATGTTCAGGCCCACATTGGGCATGCCTTCATCGTGGGCGCCGCGGTTGGCCGCCTCCATGATGCCGGGCCCGCCTCCGGTGCAAATGTAAAGCCGCCGCTGCGCCACGCAATCGCGGCTGTAGCGCGCCACCAGCCTGGCAAATTGGCGGGCCTGGTCGTAGTACAGCGAATGGTCCAGTTGTCTTTGCGCCGCGGCCAGGGCTTGGGCATCGCCCCGGGAGCGGGCCTGCTGCAAGGCCTGCTCGGCGGACTCGGGCGAGACGAAGCGGGCGCTGCCAAAGACCACGATGGTGTTTTCGATGCCCAGCCCCTGCTGCTCCAGATCGGGCTTGAGCATCTCCAGTTGCATGCGCATCCCTCGGGTCTCGCGTCGCAGCAGAAACTCCGGGTCGGCGAAGGCCAGTCGGTAGGCGTCAGCCTGCAGGGGTGTGCCACTTTGGGCATGGGCTTGCAGCTGAGCCCAGGCGTCGGCCAGCCGGCTGGCTGAAAGATTTTCCGTGTTTTCCATGCGAGCCATTCTCCATCACATGGCGATCACATTGCCATCACCGGCCCATCACGCATCCATCCCAGCGGCGCGCCAGCGCAGCGTTGAGGGAGCAATGCTGCGCTGGCGTCAGCCCATGCCGAGGGTCAGGCCCAGCGGTACGAAGAGCAAGGCCAGCACATTGCCCAACATGATCATGCTGGCCACCTTTTCGGGCTCTTGCCGGTAGCGGTCGGCCAGCATGAACTGAAGCACGGCTGGCGGGAGGGCCGCGAACAAGAGCAACTGAGCCCTGGCCAGCCCATCGAGCTGCAATGCCTGGGCCAGCGGAAGGGCCAGCGCAATGCCGATGACCGGCCGAGCCACGGCACCGAGTACGCCACCGATCAGTCCCTTGGGATCGAAGGCGCTCAGCCGCGCGCCCAGTGCAAACAGCATCAGAGGCAAGGAGGCGTCGCCCATCAATTTCATGCCGGTCAGCAGCACCGCTGGCGGACGCACGTCGGTCAAGGCGCTGGCAAAGCCGAGCACCGTGGCCAGCATCATGGGACTGAGCAGCAGGTCGCGGGTGCGGGCGTCGCGACTGGTGATGCGGGCGCCAATTGAAAAGTGGATCAGATTGCTAATGGAAAACAGGGCCACGGCCGCACCGATGTACTGTGGCCCAAAGGCCAGCAAGGCCAGCGGCAGCCCCATGTTGCCGCAATTGTTGAACATCACCACCGGAACGAGCGTGCGCGGCGACTGCCGCGAAACCAGCGCCAGCGGCCAAGCCAGCAAGCCGGCGCCCAGGACGAGCAGGGCGCCTGCGGCCAGCAGCGCAGCATGCTGGGCGATCTCGAAATCGCGCGAGGCCAGTGCCGAGTAGGTCAGCAGAGGGGTGCACACATCGAGCGTGATGCGGCTAAACACTGTCATGTCCGGACGAAACCGGCGCGCATAGAAGAAGCCCACGGTCACGATGAAAAACACCGGGACGATGATTTCGATGATCCGGCTGATGACGGTCATTTTGGGCTGCGCGCCTGGAGCGTCTGGTGGGTCCCACGCTGGCCGGCGAGCCAGGCCAGCAATGCAGGCCGAACGCCCGTGAGCCCCTTGTACTCGGCCACGGCCGGGCTCATGCTGGCCAACCAGTCGTGCAGGGCTTGGGCACGATCGGGTCTTGAGGCACTTTGGTCGAGCCGTTCAAACATCAGGCGGATACTGAAAATCGCCTGTCGGCTGCGTCCCAGGACCGGGAAAAACTGCTGCCTCTCGACGCGCAGCCAGCAGCGCTGGGCTAGCTCCAGCCCCTGCTGGTCTGGCCATGGCGTGCGCTGCTGGCGTGCAGGATGCTGGTCGTAGCGGTTGTCGGCCGAGACGGTGTAGACCGATCGCTGCCAGCACTGGCCGTTGGTGCACAGGCCGACGATCTGGCGCTGCGCGGCCATGAGGGCTTGGTTGTCGGCCACCGGCGCATGGGCATCGCCCCAGTGCAGTCCTAGTTTGACCTCGGGGGCCCAATGGGAGGGGGTGCAGACGCTGAGCCAGGGCAGGGTGCCGTCGATGCCGTCGAGCACGGCCAGGTCTTCTTGCACCAGCAAGGGCAGGGGCGTGGTGTCGTGCGGACCGACTCCGGCGTGCTCGCGCACCGTTTGCAAAACTGGCGCCTCGTCAAAGCCGTCGACCTTGAGCCTGGACCAGCCCGCTTGCAGCAAGGCCTGCTTTTCCTGCCCAAGAGGGCTCGCCGGCTCCAGGCGGTGAAGTCGGACCGAATCGCATCGCCTGAGCCCAGGCAGCATGCGCATGGGCAGCGGCAAATCGCTGAGGTCCAGCAGCGGCGCTTGCGTCTCGGTCACGGCTTGGTTGTCGGCATAAAAAAAGCCCCGCGACCGGGGCTTGACACGTGGTTCGCGCGGCTCAGACGCGCTTGCGGTACTCCCCCGTGCGGGTGTCGATCTCGATGCGGTCGCCCTGCGCCACAAAAATTGGCACCGGCACTTCAAAGCCGGTGGCAATCTTGGCCGGCTTGAGCACCTTGCCTGAGGTGTCGCCCTTGACGGCCGGCTCGGTCCAGGTGATCTCGCGCTCGACGCTGGTGGGCAATTCCACCGAGATCGCCTTGCCGTCGTAGAAAACGACCTCCAGGGCCATGCCGTCTTCCAGGTAATTGAGTGCATCGCCCATGTTGTCGGCTTCGACCTCGTACTGGTTGTACTCGGTGTCCATGCAGATGTACATGGGATCGGCAAAGTAGGAGTAGGTGCACTCCTTCTTGTCCAAGATGATCTGGTCCATCTTGTCGTCTGCCTTGAACACAACCTCGGTGTTGAAGTTGGCGATCAGGCTCTTGAGCTTCATGCGCACCGTGGCCGAGTTGCGGCCGCCGCGGCTGTACTCGGTCTTGAGGACGACCATCGGGTCCTTGCCGTGCATGATGACATTACCTGCGCGTATTTCTTGGGCGATTTTCATGGGTGAGAGTCCGTAGGAGGAGGGCAGGCCGAGGCCGGCGTGCCAAACCCGCAATTGTAGCCGCCCCGCGTGCCAATATCAGGCGTCCTGCTCTGCGAGGCCCAGCAGGCCGGTCAGCAAGTCCGGCTGGGCCAGAAGACGCTGTCTGGCCGATCGCACGCAATCTGCCCAGGTCTGGCGCATGTTTTCGTCGATCACCGGCAAGTCGCCCGGCTCGATGTCATTCCAGACCCGATGGAACCGTCGCAGGCTGGCGGGCGCCTCCAGCCAATCAAGAAAAGCCTCGAGCTTGGCGTGGTGGGCCCCATCGTGCTGAGGGTAGAGATGCCAGACCAGCGGTTGGTCAGCCCAGATCGCACGCACCAGCGAGTCTTCGCCGCGCACGAGGTTCAGGTCGCAGGCCCAGAGCATTTGATCGAAGCCGTCCTGGTCGCAATAGGGCAGGGCGCTCCAACTCAGTGCTCCAGGCAGCTCGGGCAGGGCTGATCGAACCGCGGCAAGGGCCCGTCCCGGCGTGACCAAGAGGTGGTCGCCCGTCCGTGCCAGATCCTGCAACCACGGCTTGAGGTGCGAAGGTTCGTAGCAAAACAGGCTGACCAGGTGTGCGCCCTGGGCCAGCGCGGGTGCATGGCGGGCGCGCCAGGCCTGGCGGTCAAAGCCTTGTTGGTGCTCGATCAGCCCGGTTTCGCGCAGCAGACCGCCGGTGTCGGGCGTGAAGCCAGGATAGTAAA
>Ga0164292_10000805_pt1 | contig 24896 bp, 18 predicted proteins | sample GEODES117metaG_FD_111486 | JGI IMG/M metagenome (GOLD analysis project Ga0164292, IMG submission 111486) | Eutrophic lake water microbial communities from Lake Mendota, Wisconsin, USA - GEODES117 metaG | ecosystem: Environmental > Aquatic > Freshwater > Lake | place: USA: Lake Mendota...
GCGGTGACGTCGTCGTCGTCGCCGGCAAGGGTCACGAGACGACGCAGACGATCGCCGACAGGGAGATACCGTTCCGCGACGTCGACGTCGTGCGCGAACTGGCCGGGATGGCGGCATGATCGCGATCCTCATCGCCGGTGCCGTGTCCATCGTGTGCTCGATCGCGCTGACACGCGTGATGATCGCGATCTTCGCGCGCATCGGCAAGGGTCAACCGATCCTCGGTGCCGAGGACCGCGGTCCGACGCACCACATGGTGAAGAAGGGGACCGCGACGATGGGTGGCATCGCAATCCTGCTGTCCGCGGCAATCGGTTGGACCGTCGCCCACGTGCGCGACGGACTGCCGTTCTCCACCCAGGCGCTCATCATCTGGCTCACGGTGTTCGTGCTCGCCGCATTCGGATTCATCGACGACTTCCTCAAGGTGCGCCGCCAGCACAACCGCGGCATCTTCTGGAAGAAGAAGGGCTGGATCAGCTTCGGCATCGTGCTGCTGCTCACCTGGTTGCTCGCCTCGCAGACGGGAGTCAGCGAGACGCTCTCGTTCAGCCGGGCCGAGATTCCCGGCTGGGACATCAGCGGTCCGGTGTACGTCGTGTGGACGGCGCTCATGGTGTGGGCGACGACGAACGCCGTGAACGTCACCGACGGTCTCGACGGTCTCGCCGCCGGATCGGCGATGTTCGGCTTCGGTGCGTTCACGCTCATCGCCTATTTCGCGTTCCGCAACGGCGAGATCTACTCGGCGATCGTCAACCCGCTCGACCTCGCCGTGCTGGCGGCGGCACTCGCCGCGGCATGCGGCGGATTCCTGTGGTGGAACGCGGCGCCCGCACGGATCTTCATGGGTGACGTCGGCGCTCTCGGTATCGGTGCGGCTCTCGGCATGCTCGCGGTGACGACGAACACGCATCTCCTGCTGCCGATCATCTGCGGCATCAACGTGCTCGAAGCCGGATCGGTCGCCGTGCAGATGGGCGTGTTCAAGGCGAGCGGACGCAAGAAGCGCCTCTTCCTCATGTCGCCGATCCACCACCACTTCGAGCTGAAGGGTTGGCCGGAGACGACGGTCATCATCCGCTTCTGGTTGCTCGCCGCGCTGTGCGTCGCCACCGGCGTGGCGCTCTTCATCGCCGACTTCACGAACGAGATCCGACTCATCGGGGACGCCGTTCGCTGATGGGTACCCTCGTGTACGGACTTGCCGTCGCCGGCCGCGCGGTGGCCGGGTACCTCGCCGCACGCGGTGACGACGTCACACTCGCCGACGACGCACCGACCGACGAGCACCGCGACTTCGCCCGTGCGATCGGTGCACCGCTGCTCGAGGGCGCGGCCCTCACGACGGCGGTGCAGGACGTCGCGGGTTACGCACGACTCGTGCCGAGCCCGGGCGTGCCCGAGTCGCATCCGATCGTGCGAGCCGCACTCGCCGCCGGTGTCGACGTCGTCTCCGAGATCGAACTCGGATACCGCGACGAGGTCGGCCGAGTGGGCGGACCGCGACCGTTCGTCGCGATCACCGGCACCGACGGCAAGACGACGACCACGCTCATGGCGGCGTCGATGCTGTGCAGCGCCGGTCACCGCGCCCGCGCAGTCGGCAACACCGAGTTGCCGCTCGTCGGCGCACTGGGCAGCGACGACACCGCGTTCGCCATCGAGTGCTCGAGCTTCCGCCTCGCCTTCACCCGCGACTTCCGCGCCGCTGCATCGGTGTGGCTGAACCTCGCCCCCGACCACCTCGACTGGCACGTCGACATCGACTCGTACCGTCACGCGAAGGAACGCATCTGGGCCGCGGCGAAGAGCGACGACGTCGCGGTCGCTCCCGTGCGCGATGCAGCCATCGTCGCGTCGGCGCGCAGCAGCAATGCGCGCGTCGTCACGTTCGGTCTCGACGACGGTGACTACCGCTGCGAGAACGGCTGGCTCGTCTCGCCGCACGGCCGCATCGTCGAGCGATCGGCGCTCTCGCGCGACCTTCCGCACGACGTCACGAACGCGCTCGCCGCGAGCGCCGCCGTGCTCGAGGCGAAGCTCGCGACACCGGCGGCCGTCGCCGACGCGCTGGGCAACTTCCGCCATGCCGCCCACCGCATCGAGTTCGTCGCTGAGATCGACGGCGTGCGCTGGTTCAACGACTCGAAGGCGACGAGTCCCCATGCCGCGCGCGCGGCGATCACGTCGTTCGAGGGGATCGTGCTCATCGCCGGCGGCAAGAACAAGGGTCTCGATCTCTCGGAGATGGCGCGCGACATCGAGCGCATCCGCGCCGTCGTCGCGACGGGCACCGCGGGCCCCGACGTTGCCGCCGCGTTCGCCGGACGTCGTCCGGTGCGCTCGGCCGCGTCGATGCGCGAGGCAGTCGACCACGCCCGCGAACTCGCCCGACCCGGTGACGTGGTTCTTCTGTCGCCCGGATGCACGAGTTACGACTGGTACCGCAACTACGGCGAACGTGGCGACGACTTCCGCCACATCGTCACCGAACTCGCAGCATCGGCAACCGGCTCGACCGCCGCGACGACACGTACTTCGAAAGGAAACACCATCACATGACAGCAACACTGAATGCACCGACGTCGGCAACGACATCTGCGACGGTCTCGCTCGCCGAGCGCCGCCGTCAGGCGCTCGATCGCAAGGGTGCGCTCGGGTACCTCAAGTTGTCGGACACGCCGCCGACGCGCACGTTCTACGTCATCATGATCGTCATCTCGGTGTTCGTGAGCATCGGTCTCGTCATGGTGCTGTCGGCATCGTCGATCACCTCGATCAACCGTGGTGGCTCGGCATGGACGATGTTCTTCCGTCAGCTGATGTGGGCAATGGTGGGTACCGCCGCGGCGATCGCCACGTACCGCATGCCGTACCACATCTGGCGGCGCATCACGTTGCCGACGCTCATCGCTGCCTTCGGTCTCAACCTCCTGCCGTTCACGCCGCTCGGCGTGACGATCAACGGCGCCAACGCGTGGGTGTCGATGGGTCCGGTGAGCTTCCAGCCGTCGGAGTTCCTGAAGTTCGCCCTCGTCGTGTACTCGACGAACCTCCTCGGTCGCCGTCAGCGCGAGATCACCAACGCCCGCCGCACGTTCCTCCCGGTCGCAGCCGTGTGGGGCGCATCGGCCGCATTGTGCATGGCCCAGCAGGACCTCGGAGGCGCGATCGTCATGTCGGCGATCGCCGTGACGGTGTTGTTCATGGCCGGCGCACCGCTGCGCTGGATCAGCCTCGCTTCTCTCACCACGCTCGTCGGCGGCATCACGCTCATCCTCATGAGTGCATCACGACGCAACCGTTGGCTCGCCTTCTTCAACCTCGAGGCGAACAAGGAGCACACCGGTTACCAGGTGTACCAATCGCTGCTGAGCATCGCCAACGGCGGCATCGCCGGTGTCGGTCCGGGTGAGGGAACGAGCAAGTGGGGTTACGTGCCACTCGCGCACAGCGACTTCATCTTCACCGTCATCGCCGAGGAATTCGGTCTGCTCGGCTCGAGCATCATCATCCTCGGATTCCTCGTGCTCGCTCTCTGCGGATTCCAGGTGGCACTGCGTGCGCGCGACCGCTTCGGTGCGTTGCTCGCCGCGGGGATCACGTCGTGGTTCGTGTTGCAGGCATGCATCAACATCGGCGGTGTCGTCGGTGTGATGCCGGTGACGGGACTCACGCTGCCGCTCATCTCGTACGGCGGTTCGTCGCTGCTCATCACTCTCGCCGCCGCGGGTCTCTTGCTCAACGTCGCGCGCAACATGCGCCAGGGAGCGTCAACTCCGCGCGACTAGCCTCGCGGGCGACATGTTCGCCGTCGTGGCAGGTGGGGGTACCGCGGGCCACGTCATTCCCGCGGTTGCTCTGCTCGAGCAGTTCCGCGAACTCGGCTGGAGTGCCGACGAACTCGGCTACGTGGGTTCCCTGCGCGGTCCCGAGTCGCGACTCGTCGCTGCGCTCGGCGTGCCGATGCAACTCCTCGCCGTCGACGGCCTGCAGCGCAGCCTGAAACCACGGGCCGTGCTGCGTTCGCTGCGCGCGGGGCTGCTGCTCGCGCGCGCGGTGCGCGACGTGCGTCGCCGGTTCGAACGCGACCGACCGCAGGTCGTCGTCAGCGTCGGGGGATTCGCGAGCCTTCCGGCGACCATCGCCGCGCGTCGCTGCGGAATCCCGGTCGTCACGGTGTCGTACGACGCGGTGCCCGGTTTGGCGACGCGCCGCCAGGCGCGCCACAGCGTGTGCAGTGTCGTTGCCCATCCGGATTCGCCCCTGCCGCGCGCGCGGGTCGCGGGTGCGCCCGTGCGTTCCGCGCTGCGCCATCTCGATGTCGCGACACGTCGAGCCGATGCGCGCCGACGACTCGACATCCCCGGCGACCGCACGGTCGTCACCGTCATCGGCGGGTCGCTCGGTTCGCGCATCCTCAACGAGGCGACGAGGGCGTGCGTCGAAACGTTGCGTTCTCGCACCGATCTCGCCGTCGTCCACCTGTGCGGCACGCGCTACGCGTCCGACGACGTGCCGACGCTGCCCGCGGGAGCGGGCATCATGTACCGGCGCCTCGAATACGTCGACGACATGAGCGACGTCTGGGCCGCGACCGACGTCGTCGTGTGTCGCGCGGGTGCGAGCACGATCGCCGAGATCGCCACGATCGGTGTCGCCGCGATCGTCGTGCCGTGGTCGGCTGCCGCCGGCGACCACCAAACACTCAACGCCCGTGCCCTCGAACGCGACGGCGCAGCGATCGTGTGCACCGAGCACGACGTCGTCGCCGCACTGACCGGGCTCGTCGCGTCCCTCGCCGACGACCCGTCACGGCGCCACGATCTCGCTGCACGCGCCCGCGACCTCGGTGCATTGCACCGAACCACGTCGGTGGCCGACGCGATCATCGATGCCGTCGGGGCACGACGTCCGCTCGTCGATCTCTCCGCACCCCGCGCCGTGCACGTCGTCGGTGCGGGAGGGCCGGGAATGAACGCCCTCGCCGTCATCCTCGCCGAGATGGGTCACCGCACGACCGGAAGCGACGTGCGCGAATCGTCGGCCATCGAACGACTGCGCGATCTCAAGGTGCGTGTGAACGTGCCGCACGATCCGCAGGTCGTCGTCGGTTGCGATGCAGTGACGCATTCTTCGGCGATCCGTTCCGACAACGTCGAGCTCGTCGCGGCGCGCCGAGCCGGGGTGCGCGTCGTGTCGCGGGCCACGATGCTCGCCAGCGTGTGTGCCCGCACGCACGCGGTCGCCGTGGCGGGCACGCACGGCAAGACGACGACGTCGGCGCTGCTCGCGACGATCCTGCGCGACGCGGGAATGGATCCCGGCTACTACATCGGTGGCGAGGCGCGCAGTCTCGGTGGCAACGCACACTGGGGCGCCGGTCCGTTCGTCGTCGAAGCCGACGAGAGCGATTCGACACACGCGGCGCTGAATCCTCGGGCAGCGATCCTCACCAACGTCGACGTCGACCATCTCGACGAACACGGGTCGCTCGAGGGCATCGTCGCGTCGTTCGATCGCTTCCTTGCCGCCGTGCCGGGACCGCGCGTCGTGTGCGCGGACGATCCGCGTGCCGCCGACCTCGCGCGGCGCCACGGTGCGATCACCTACGGAATCGCCACCGATTCCGGTGTCACGGCCGATGCCGGACCCGACATGGTCGCACGCAACGTGCGCTTCGCCCACGGCGGGGCGACGTTCGAGGCGCACTACCGCGGCGCGTTCGTCGGCGAGGTGACGGTGTCCTTGCGCGGTCGGCACAACGTGCTCAACGCGCTCGCTGCGCTGACGATGGCCCTCGAGCTCGGCGCCGACGCGGCGAGCTGTCTGCGCACGCTGGCCGACTTCCGCGGTGTCGAGCGGCGCTTCGACACGCGCCACGTCGTCGACGGCATCACGCTCGTCGACGACTACGCGCACCTCCCGGCCGAGATCACCGCCGTGCTCTCTGCGGCGCGGAGCTCCACCGACTCGTGGGCACGCGTCGTTGCCGTGTTCCAGCCGAACCGCTTCAACCGAATGGCCGTCATGTCGCCCGAGTACCGCGACGCATTCATCGGCGCCGATCTCGTCGTCGTCACCGACATCTACTCGTCCGGAACGACCCCGATCGCAGGTGTCACGGGAAAACTCGTCGTCGATGCGGTGCGCGCGGCACATCCGCAGGCGCGGGTGGAGTGGCGGGCGACACGCGACGAACTCGTCGACTTTCTCGCCGCCGAGTTGCGCGCAGGGGACGTGTGCATCTCGATGGGATGCGGCGACATCGAGACCCTCCCCGACGAGGTGGTGGCGCGTCGGCGAGACTTGACGCGTGGCGCCTGACGACACGACCGACTACACGCGCACGACGCGATCGCTCGACCGTGTCGGTCTCATCCTCGGTGCGCGGGTGCGCCGCGGCGAACCGCTCGCCGCACTGACGACGTACAAGGTCGGTGGTCGCGCCGCGTTGTTCCTGCGTGCCCGATCGATCGACGACCTGCATGCGGCGGCCAACGTCCTGCGCGAGCACGACGTACCCGTCCTCGTCATCGGTCGCGGCAGCAACCTGCTCGTCTCCGACGAGGGATTCCCGGGTCTCGTCATCACGCTCGGGGATTTCGCCGACACGATCGACCTGCCGCAACCCGGTGACCGCGCGTACGTCACCGCGGGTGCCAACGTCGCGTTGCCCGTACTCGCCCGACGCTGCAGTGCACACGGCCTCACGGGAATGGAATGGGCCGTCGGCGTGCCGGGCTCCGTCGGCGGTGCGGTGCGGATGACCGCCGGGGGCCACGGCAGCGACATGGCGTCGTCGCTCACGCTGGCGAAGGTGTTCCACCTGCGCAAGGGGATCGTCGCCAACGTCGCCGCGCGCGATCTCGGCCTGCGGTTCCGCGGCAGCGACCTCCAGCCGCACCATGTCGTGCTGTCGGCGAGCGTCGAGTTGTCGTGGGGTGACGCCGCGGCGAGCGAACGCGAGATGGCCGAGATCGTGCGCTGGCGGCGCGAGAACCAGCCCGGCGGGCACAATGCCGGTTCGGTGTTCGTCAACCCGGCGAGCGGCGACCGTTCGGCGGGGGCGATCATCGACTCGCTCGGTCTGCGCGGTCTGCGCATCGGTTCGGCCGAGGTGTCGACGAAGCACGCCAACTTCATCCAGGTGGACGACGGCGGTCGCGCCGAGCACGTCGCACTGCTCATGGCGGAAGTGCGCCGCAGGGTGCGCGCGGAGACCGGCATCGACCTGCGCAGCGAGATCAAGCTCGTCGGATTCGATCCCGAACTCGCCGCCGAGGCGGGAGCGAGTGTGCCCGTCACCGATACGGGTGGCGGCTCTGCCACTGCGGGCACGTCGCGACTCGAGCAGGTGTTCGGCGGGGGAGTGCGCGATCCGTCGATCACGATGAGTGCGATCACGCCACCGATTCCCGAAGCCGTACGTGACGAGTTGCGCGAACTGTTCGCCGACGACGACGAGGCAGGCACGAGCGACGACGGCGACGACCGCACCCGCGGCGATACTGACCGTGATGACACTGGACGTGGCGACGACACAGAACTTGCCGACGACCCAGAATTTGCCGACGACCCAGAATTTGCCGACGACCCAGAATTTGCCGACGACACAGAACTTGCCGACGACACGCTGATTGATGGCGTGTCGTCTGTCGACGACACTGACCTCACAAACACCGACGTTACGTATTCCAACGAAACGTCTTCCGACGTTACGTATACCGACGGAACAAACATCGTCTCGATCACCGACGCAAGTGCCGATGCGCGTTCCGACGCGAGTCATGACGAAGGTGCCGGTGATGTAGCGAGCGACACCGGACTCGTCGTCATCGACGACGAGTCGCTGCGCCTGCCCCACGAACGCGCTGAGGGTTCGGCGGCGGGTTCAGCGGCGGGTTCAGCGGCGATCCTCGCGTTCCCGCCGACCGAGCCGCACGAGCGACCCCGGCGCGGTGCGCGATTTGCCCGTCGACTGCGACCGAATCTGCTCGTCGTCAGTGTCGGCGTGCTCGGCGTGCTGCTCCTCGGCATGATCATTCTCGCGTCACCGCTGTTCGGCGTACGTCGGGTCGACGTCACGGGTGCGCAGTACGTCGATGCCGAGGTTCTCGCCCGCGTCGAAGAGTCGATGCGCGGCACGAGCGTGTTCACCGTCGATCTCGACAGCGCCCGCCGGCGCATCGAGGGTGATCCGTGGGTGAAGAGCGCCCGGTTGCGCTGGTACCTGCCGGACCGGGTCGTCATCGACATCGTCGAGCGCACACCCGTCGCGTGGTTCGTCGGGGTCGACAACCGCTCCCGTGTGCTCGACATGGACGGCCGGGTGCTCGCCGTCGAGGACGGTCAACCAGTCGGCTACCGGCGCATCTCCGGGGTCGGGCCGAACCTCACACCCGGCAGCACGGCGGCACCGATCTACCGAGCCGCGGCGCAACTCGCCGTATCGATGCCCGAAGAACTCGATCGCCGTGTCGAGACGGTTGCAGTCCTGTCACCGGAGTTGCTCGGGGCGACGCTGCGCGGCGGTACGGAGATCGTCTTCGGTGCGCCGAACGACCTGCGCAACAAGATCATGCAGGTCGTCGTCATTCTCCGCCGCCAGGATCCGGCGACGATCGCCCGCATCGACGTCTCGGGCGGGCAGCCCATCGTCACGAGCAGATAGCCGCAGTCGCGTGCACGTGCACGCTTGCGAGGCCGGGGCAGTGATCACGGCCTCCTCGGCGCGTCGCTAGTGTTGCTGAACAATTAGTTCACATCGAGCCTGTCTCAGTCTCGACATCAACCTCAGGCCCCACCGCAGCACGGGATCCGTGTCACGATCGGGTCGACATCACCGGAGAACACACACATGCCGTCAACGCCGCAGAATTATCTCGCCGTCATCAAGGTCGTGGGCATCGGCGGCGGCGGTGTCAACGCCGTCAACCGCATGATCGATGCCGGTCTGCGCGGAGTCGACTTCATCGCGATCAACACCGACGCGCAGGCTCTGCTCATGTCCGACGCACCCGAGAAGATCGACATCGGTCGCGAGATGACCCGTGGACTCGGCGCCGGTGCCGATCCCGAGGTCGGTCGCGCGGCAGCCGAGGCGCACCGCGACGAGATCCAGGAGCATCTCGCGGGTGCCGACATGGTCTTCATCACCGCCGGAGAGGGCGGCGGCACCGGGACGGGCGCGGCCCCCGTCGTTGCAGAGATCGCCAAGGCCGAGGGTGCACTGACGATCGGCATCGTCACGCGACCGTTCTCCTTCGAAGGTCGTCGCCGCGCCATGCAGGCCGACAGCGGTATCTCACGCCTGAAGGAAAAGGTCGACACGCTCATCGTCATTCCGAACGAGAAGTTGCTCACCATCTCCACCGACAAGACCACGTTGCTCGACGCCTTCAAGCGCGCCGACGAGGTGCTCATGCAGGGTGTCTCGGGTATCACCGGTGTCATCACGACTCCCGGACTCATCAACACCGACTTCGCCGACGTGAAGACCGTCTTGATGAACGCCGGCACCGCGCTCATGGGCATCGGTGTGTCGAGCGGTGACAAGCGCGCGATCAACGCCGCCCACGCCGCAATCACGTCGCCGATGCTCGAGTCGGCGATCGAGGGCGCGCGCGGCATCCTGCTGAACATCGCCGGTCCGTCCGACATGGGCTTGTTCGAACTCAACGAAGCTGCCGAAGCGGTGCAGCGCGTCGCGCACCAGGATGCGAACATCATCCTCGGCACCGTCATCGACGACGATCTCGGCGACGAAGTGCGCGTCACCGTCATCGCCGCCGGATTCGAGCGTTGGGATGCCGGTGCGAGTCGCGCCGCAACGCGCGTCGACGCCGCCACCCGCGGCGAGCCGCGTCCCGACTCGACGAAGGGTTCGCGCCTGAAGGACATCTTCGGCTCGACGCCGCCGAACGACGGATTCGACGACGACCTGGACGTCCCCGACTTCCTCAAGTAATCCGCCGCGTGCAGTCCGATTCCGTGGCTGCCGCAGTCGCCGAGGTGCGACGAGAGATCGCCGCGCATGCGTCACGTCCCGGCGTGACGCTGTGTGCCGTGACGAAGGGCTTCGGTGTCGATGCCATCCGTCTCGCCCGTGACGCGGGCTGCGAGGCGATCGGTGAGAACTACGCCCAGGAGTTGCAGTCGAAGATGACCGAGCTCGGTGACGAGCCGCGCCCCGAGGTGCACTTCATCGGTCGCATCCAGAGCAACAAGATCCGACTCGTCGCCCCGTGGGTTGCGGTGTGGCAGACCGTCGATCGCGGCGACATCATCGCCGAGATCGCCCGCCGTGCCCCGGCCGGCACCCGCATCATGATCCAGGTGAATGCCGCACTCGAGTCGGGCAAGGGAGGCTGCCGACCCGAGGACGTCCCGGCGCTGCTCGCCGCAGCCGCCGACAACGGCATCGTCGTCGACGGCCTCATGACGATGGGTCCGACGTCACAGGATCCCGACGACACCCGACGGACGTTCCGCGCGGTGCGCCGGCTCGCCGACGACCACGGTCTCGTCGGGTGTTCGATGGGGATGTCGGGCGATCTGCGCATCGCACTCGAGGAGGGCTCGACCCTCGTGCGCGTCGGAACGCGGTTGTTCGGCGAGCGTCCCGTTCGTCCTTCGCCGACTGGGGTACTCTGACTCCATGTCGATGTTCCGCCGAGCAATGGATTATCTCGGTCTCGGTCCCGACGAGGCGTACGACGACTACGACCAGTCGGTGGCGCAGCAGCGCCCGGCGCCCCGCCGTCGCCAGGCACCCGCGTACGAAGACGACGTCTACTACGACGACGACGAAGAAGCGATGTACGAAGAGGAGCCCGTACCCCGTGCGCGCCCCCGGCAGCGCGTCGCCGACGACTCTGGTGTCACCGTGCGTCCGCTCGGCGGTGACACGTCGAAGACGGTGCGACCGCTCGCCACGGCAACGGTCGATCCGCTGCAGGTGAAGCCGACTCGTTACGACCACGCACAGGAAATCGCCGATCGATTCAAGAACGGTCAGCCGATCCTCATGAACCTCGTCGGCACCGACAAGGAAACGAAGCGTCGACTCATCGACTTCGCCTCCGGTCTGTGTTACGGATTGAACGGAACACTCGAGCGTCTCTCGGGCGACATGTTCCGTCTCACGCCCAACGGCGTGCGAATTCCCCGCGACTGACGCGGTGTCGATCCCGCATCACCACCCCTCACGCCAGGAGCACCGACCATGATTTCCCAACTCGTCTCGCTGTACACGTTGCTCATCTTCGTGCGCATCATCCTCTCGTGGTTCCCGATGAGCCCAGGTGGTGCGCTGGCGAACGTCACGAACGTGCTCTTCCGGCTCACCGAGCCGGTGCTCGGCCCGGTGCGTCGCGTCATTCCGTCGCTCGGACCGTTCGATATCTCGCCGATCGTCGTCGTGTTCTTGCTCGGCATCGTGCAGCGCATGCTCGCCAGCGTGGGTCTGTAGATCGGACCGTCGCTCGTGACGTATCCCGAGGTCGAATCACAGCCCAACCTTCCCGCACTCGAAGAATCGATCCTCGAGTACTGGCGCACGGACGCCACGTTCGAGGCGTCGGTGGCGCGCCACGCACGTTCGTCGAAAGCCGGTGACGAGGCCGAGTTCGTCTTCTACGACGGCCCGCCGTTCGCCAACGGTCTGCCGCACTACGGGCACCTGCTCACCGGGTACGTGAAGGACGCGATCCCGCGATACCGCACGATGCGCGGGCAACGCGTCGAACGACGCTTCGGATGGGACTGCCACGGACTTCCCGCCGAAGCCGAAGCCGAGCGTCAACTCGGTATCTCCGGACGCCAGGCGATCACCGACTTCGGCATCGACAAGTTCAACGACCACTGCCGCACCTCGGTGCTGCAGTACACGAGCGACTGGCGCAGGTACGTCACGCGTCAGGCGCGCTGGGTCGACTTCGACGACGACTACAAGACGCTCGACGTGCCGTACATGGAGAGCGTCATGTGGGCGTTCAAGACGCTGTGGGACAAGGGACTCATCTACGAGGGGTTCCGGGTGCTGCCGTTCTCGTGGGCTCTCGAGACGCCGTTGTCGAACTCCGAGACCCGCATGGACGACACGTACAAGCAGGTGCAGGATCCGGCGCTCACCGTCGGCTTCCTCCTCGAATCGGGTGAGCGACTCCTCGCCTGGACGACCACTCCGTGGACACTGCCGTCGAACCTCGCCCTCGCCGTATCGCCCGACGTCGACTACGGCGTGTACGAGCGCGACGGTGTGCGGTGGGTGCTCGCCGCGGCGCGACGCGCCGCGTACGAGCGCGAACTCGACGGCGCCGAGCACGTCGGCACGCTGCGCGGCTCCGATCTCGTCGGTCGCAGGTACACGCCGTTGTTCGACTACTTCGCCGATCGCGCCGATGCCGGGGCGTTCCGCGTACTCGCCGGCGACTTCGTCACCGTCGAGGACGGCACCGGTGTCGTGCACCTCGCGCCGGGCTTCGGCGAGGACGACCAACGCGTGTGCGCCGACGCGGGCATCGAACTCGTCGTACCGGTCGACTCGCGCGGTCGATTCACCGCCGAGGTGCGCGACTACGTCGGGCAGCAGGTGTTCGAGGCGAACCCGTCGATCATCCGCGCGTTGAAGGAACGCGGCGTCGTGCTGCGGCACGAGACGTACGACCACTCGTACCCGCACTGCTGGCGCACCGGCACGCCGCTCATCTACAAGGCCGTGAGCTCGTGGTTCGTCAAGGTGACGGCGATCAAGGAGCGGATGCTCGAACTCAACGAGCGCATCACGTGGGTGCCCGACCACATCAAGCACGGCAGCTTCGGCAAGTGGCTCGAGAATGCCCGCGACTGGACCATCAGTCGCAACCGTTTCTGGGGTTCGCCGATTCCCGTGTGGCGCAGCGACGACCCGAACCATCCGCGCATCGACGTGTACGGCAGCATCGCCGAACTCGAGCGCGACTTCGGCACGACGGTGACCGAATTGCACCGCCCCGAAATCGACTCGCTCGTGCGCCCGAATCCCGACGATCCGACCGGCCGCTCGATGATGCGCCGCGTTCCCGAGGTGCTCGACTGCTGGTTCGAGAGCGGTTCGATGCCGTTCGCCCAGGTGCACTATCCGTTCGAGAACCGCGAATGGTTCGAGGCGCATTACCCGGGCGACTTCATCGTCGAATACATCGGCCAGACGCGCGGCTGGTTCTACACGTTGCACGTGCTCGCCACGGCCCTGTTCGACCGACCGGCGTTCTCCAGCTGCGTCAGCCACGGCATCGTGCTCGGCGACGACGGCCAGAAGATGTCGAAGAGCCTGCGCAACTATCCGGATCCGATGAAGGTGTTCGACATCTACGGCGCCGATGCGATGCGCTGGTACCTCGTGTCGTCGTCGATCCTGCGCGGATCCGACTTCGCCGTCACCGAGGACGGCATTCGCGACACGGTGCGACAGGTCATCCTGCCTTTGTGGAACTCGTGGTATTTCCTCTCGCTGTACGCCAACGCCGCCGGCACCATGGGGCGCGTCGATGCGTCGAGCACCGACGTGCTCGATCGTTACGTTCTCGCCAAGACCCACGAACTCGTGCGCGACACGACGGCGGCATTCGAGCGCAACGACCTGTTCGACGCGTCGGCACGGGTGCGCACTTTCCTCGACGCACTCACGAACTGGTACATCCGCCGTTCACGCGACCGCTTCTGGGCCGGTGATCAGGCGGCGATCAACACGCTGCACACCGTGCTCGACGTCGTGTGCCGCGTGGCGGCACCGTTGCTGCCGCTGACCACCGAGGCGATCCACCGCGGTCTCACCGGCGAACGCAGCGTGCACCTGCGTGACTGGCCGACCGTCGCCGAGGTCGGAGCCGACGACGATCTCGTCGCGGCGATGGATCTCGTGCGCGACGTGTGCTCGGCGGTGTTGTCGGTGCGCAAGGCGCATTCGCGACGCGTGCGTTTGCCGCTCTCGCGCGTGGTCGTCGCGGCGCCGAACGCCGACATCCTGCGCCCGTTCGAGCGAATCATCGCCGACGAAGTGAACATCCGTGAGGTCGTCCTGTCGAACGATCTCGACGCGCACGCGCGCCGCGAACTCGTCGTCACTCCGGCGGTGCTCGGTCCGCGACTCGGCTCGTCGACGCAGAAGGTGATCGCCGCCGTGAAGTCGGGGGCGTGGACCCGCGACGCGGACGGCAACGTCGTTGCCGGTGGGATCACCCTCAACGATGGGGAGTACGCGCTGCGGCTCGTCGCGACGGCCGACGCATCATCGGCGGCTGCGACCCTCGCCGACGGATCGGGCATCGTCGTCGTCGACATCACCGTCACGCCCGAGCTGCAGCGGGAGGGCACGGCCCGGGACCTCATCCGCCTCGTCCAACAGGCCCGCCGCGACGCCGGTTTGCACGTGTCGGATCGGATCATCGTGAGCATCGGCGTGCCAGCCGAGGTACACGAAGTCGTGACGGAGCACCGCGCAATGATCGCCGCAGAGACCCTTGCGCACGACATCGTCTTCGTCACCGGGCGCCCGACGAATACGACCCTGGACGAGGAAGCCGTCTTCGTGGGGGTGGAACGGCTACCGTGACGGGGTCCCGTGACGCCCGGTCACGGTGGTGAACGTCGAAAAGGGGAGACCACGATGGCAGCATCCAAGGCTCGTCCACGCCGGTCGACGCCAGCGCGCCGGTCCGGGTCCTCGGCCAAGCGCGCCGGCTCGGGCGCCAAGAAGACCGGCGCAAAGAAGTCGGCCAAGAAGTCGTCCAGCAGGCCCGCCAACAAGAAATCAGCGGCGAAGGCCGCGGCGGCAAAGAAGGCGGCTGCACGACAGGCCGCCGCCAAGAAACTCGCGGCAAAGAAGCTTGCCGCCAAGAAGGCCGCCGCGCGCAAGGCACTGCAGTTGAAGATGCAGCAGAAGCGCAAGAAGGAAGCTGCGGCCCGCGAGAAGCGCAAGAAGCTCGAGGTCGCTCAGCGCGCTGCACGCCTGAAGAAGCAGAAGCTCGAAGCGGCCGCGCGCGCAAAGCGCAAGAAGATCGAGATGCAGCGCGCCGCACAACGCCGTCGCGTCGAAGAAGAGAAGCGCCGCAAGGCGAAGGCGCGTGCCGAGATGCAGCGCAAGAAGCAGGCGCAGCGCAAGCTCGAGATGCAACGCAAGGCCGCCGCGCGCAAGAAGTTGGAGGAAAAGCGCCGTCTCGAGCGCAAGCGGGCCGAACTGGCGCGCAAGAAGTTGAAGGAAAAGCGCGAGGAGGAAAAGCGCCGTAAAGCGGCGAAGATCGCCGCGGAGAAGGAGCGGGCCAAGCGCAAGCGCGAAGCCGAACTGGCCCGCCAGAAGATCGCCGCCGAACGCAAGGCCGAGCGCGATCGCAAGGCCGCCGAGCGACTCGCCGAGAAGACGCGCAAGGAAGAGGAGCGCCGGCTCGAGCAGGCCGCGAAGCAGCACGCGATCATGCTGAAGAAGCGCGAACAGGAGCGTGAGCGTCGCGAGAAGCAGCAGGAGCGCGAGCGCATCGAAGCCGAAAAGGCCCGCTTGCGCGCCATCCGCGAGGCCGAAGAGGCCCGCATCCGCGAGGAGCAGGAGCGGGCCCGTCGCAAGCCGGTGAAGCCGCCGATCGTGAAGCTCCCCGCCGAGGACGGCATCGTCCCGACGAAGGAATTCGACCTGAAGTTCCTCCAATCGCAGCGCACGCTGTTGCGCGAACGCCGTGCCGAGTTGGTCGGTCAGGCGCGCCGTCTCACCGACGAGGCGAACGAGATCGTCGCCAACCAGGAAATGGGCGACGTGCAGTTCGACGAGGAGGGCGGCGAAGGCGACACCATGGTCGTCGAGCGCGAGCGCGATCTCACGCTGTCGGCACAGGCTCTCGCCCAGGTCGAAGCGATCGATGCGGCACTGAAGCGCATGGAGATCGGCGAGTACGGCTACTCCGCGTACTCGGGGCTGCCGATTCCGCGTGAGCGCCTGAAGGCGCTGCCGTGGACGACCGAACTCGTCACCGAGCGTGCGGGCGGTCTCGGATCTCGATGACCCCGGCTGACACGGCGTCGGCGCCGCAATCCGCGCCGCGTCGTGGTGTGCCGCGAGCATGGTGGTGGACGGTTGCCGTCTTGCTCGTGCTCGATCAGGTGACGAAAGCGTGGGCGGTGAACCGTCTCGGTGACGGCTCGGTCATCAAGATCGTCGGTTCACTGCAGTTCCGGCTCGTCTACAACCGCGGCATGGCCTTCTCCCGCGGCGAAGGATTCGGGCCGCTCATCGGGATCGTCGCGTCGATCGTCGTCGTCGTTCTCGTGCGCTGGTTGCGTCGTGCCACGCCCGACGTGCGTGCGGTTGCGGTGATGTCGATCGCCGTCGGCGCGACGGGCAACATCATCGACCGTCTCACCCGCGGCTCCGGCTGGATGCGCGGCCCCGTCGTCGATTTCGTCGACGTGCAGTGGTGGCCGGTCTTCAACATCGCCGATGCGGCGATCACGTGCGGCGCCGTCGCACTCATCGTCTTGTCATTCGTGCCGCAGCGCCCGGCCCCGGCCGCCGATGCGAAGGACACGACCGCACCATGACCGACGATTTCCGTGTTTCCGATGACACCGTCATTGTTCCCGATGACGCTGTCATTGTTCCCGATGACGAAGTCATTGTCTCCGATGACACCGTGATTGCGACGATCGTCGAGGAGATTCCGGCGTCGCTCGACGACGTGCGACTCGACCGGGTCGTCGCCCTCGTCGCCGACGTCAGTCGCACCGTCGCCGCCGATCTCGTCGCGGGCGCCGCCGTGCGCATCGACGACGTCGTTGCGTCGTCGGGCAAGGAACGCGTGCGCCGCGGCCAGACATTGCGCATCGATCTCACGCGCGTGGCGGGACCGCAGCGACCGCTCGCCGATGCATCGCAGTCCGTCGACGTCCTCCACGAGGATGCCGACGTGCTCGTCATCAACAAGCCCGTCGGGCTCATCGTGCACCCCGGTGCCGGCCACCCGACGGGGACCCTCGTCAACTACCTGCTCGCGTCGTATCCGGAGATCGCCGACGTCGGTGATCCGCTGCGACCGGGCATCGTGCACCGGCTCGACTCGGGTACGTCGGGTGCGATCGTCGTCGCTCGCTCGCAGCGCGCATACGACTCACTCGTCGGACAATTGGCGAGTCGCACGATGTCCCGTGTGTACCGGGCGCTCGTATGGGGCATTCCATCCGCGCAACGCGGCGTCGTCGATGCGCCGATCGGTCGCGACCAGCGCGACGCGACGAAGATGGCCGTCGTCGTCGACGGCCGCCCCGCGCGCACCCATTACGAGGTCCTCGAGGTCTTCCACGAACCCACGGCGATCGCCCACGTCGAGTGCCGCCTCGAAACCGGCCGCACGCACCAGATTCGCGTCCACATGTCGTCGATCGGGCATCCCGTCGTCGGTGATGCGGGATACAACGGCGTGCGTCCCGCCCTGCGCGCCGATCGTCCGATGTTGCACGCCTGCGAAGTGGCGTTCGATCATCCGTCGTCGGGGGAGCGCTGCACGGTGCAGGCGCCGCTCGCCGACGATTTCGTTCGCTTGCTCGACCGACTGCGCGGCTGAGTCAGGAGGGCCAGTCGCCCTGGCCGCGCGCCGCGGCAACGACCCGCGCGAGCGTGTACTGACCGAGGTGGCTGCGCATGTGGTTGCCGACGGAATTCCAAATCGCGAGCAACACGCACTGTCCCTCGTGGTCGCATGCTCCGTCGGAGTGCGGCTGACCGAAGTCGCCGAGGGTGATCGGACCGTCGACGGCGGCGAGCACGTCGGAGATGAGGATGTCCTCGGGCGCGCGGGCCAGTGTGTAGCCGCCACCGACACCGCGCTTCGAGCGCACGAAGCCGGCACCCTTCAGCGCGAGGAGGATCTGTTCGAGATACGGCTGGGGCAACCCGGTGCGCTGGGCGATGTCGCGGACCGACGTCGGACCGGCGTCGTCGGTGTGGAGGGCCAGGGACAGCAGGGCGCGACACGCATAGTCACCCCGTGTCGAAACGCGCACGAAACCATCGTAGGCAAGCGGCGGTGAAAGGCCGCGGCGATGGCGCGGGTGATGAGTTCGGTGACGATGGCGGCGCGCGTCCCGCACGTGCGGTTGACTGAATGCGTGACGAACCCGGCACGCGGCACCGAACCGCGCAAACCCGACTACGACGGTGCGTGCGTGAGCAACGTCGTGCCGACGTTGCTCGGTGCCGGGCCCAACGCGCAGTGGCCGCAATGGATGCCGACCGGCGTACGCGACGCCGCAGCCGTCGTCGTCATCGTGCTCGACGGCCTCGGTCGTCACCAGCTCGATGCACGTCTCCCGCTCGCTCCCATGCTCGGCTCGATGGAGTTGCGCACGTTGACGACCGTCTGTCCGACGACGACGGTCACCGCACTCACGTCGATCGTCACCGGCGCGACGCCCGGCGAGCACGGACTCATCGGCTACCGCATCGACTTCGCCGGGTCGGTCGTGCAGATGTTGCGCTGGGCCGACGATCGCGGCGACGCCCGTCGGCGCGTTCCCCCCGACATCGTGCAACCGTGTCCGTCGTTCCTCGGCACGCGCGTGCCCGTCGTGAGCAAGGCCGAGTTCGAGGGAACGGCGTTCACCGAGGCGCACCTGCGCGGCGTTCGCCATCGCGGCTGGCGCGCGGCATCGAGCATTCCCGTCGAAGTCGGGGCGCTCGTGCGCGGTGGTGAGAAGTTCGTCTATTGCTATTACGACGGCATTGACAAGATCGCCCACGAGCGGGGTTTCGGTGACTACTACGACGCCGAGTTGCGCGCTGCCGATCGACTCGTCGCCGACGTTGCCGCCGCCGTACCCGCCGGTACGGCGATCGTCGTCACGTCCGACCACGGGCAGGTGCAGGTGGGTGATGCGACGAAGTTCCTCGACGACGCGGTCACCCGCAACGTGCGCCACCAGTCGGGTGAGGGACGCTTCCGCTGGTTGCACGTGCGCGACGGTGCCGTCGACGACGTCGTTGCGGCCGCACGCGAGAAGCACGGCCACGAAGCATGGGTGATGACCCGCGACGAGTTGCTCGACGGAGGTTGGTTCGGTCGGCGCGTGCAACCCGACGTGCGACGGCGCTGCGGTGACGTTGCGGTGATCGCGCATGCCGACGTGAGCTTCAACGACCCGGCCGAGCACTCGGCGTTCGACTTGCAGTGCCGCCACGGTGCGCTCACCGACGCCGAGATCGACGTACCGCTGCTCACCGTCACGGTGTGACAAGCGTCCTTGCGCAACTGTCGTAGCGCGCACGCTGCACGTCGTCGGGGTGAAACCGCGCAGCAACGACGCACGGCGCAGCGGGGCGAAACCGCGCAGCGCGGACATCTAGTATCTCGGCACGCGACGGACCGGGATCGAGGTGTGCAGAGATGATGAGTGACGACAACGGCAACGCCGAGCGGGGAGAGCTGCTCGACCTGGTGAACGGGGTGCCCGCGTCCCCCGATGCCAACGCCGACGGCTCCGAAGAGACGGTCTCGCAGCCGGCGAAGGTGATGCGCATCGGATCGATGATCAAGCAGCTCCTCGACGAGGTGCGCCAGATGCAACTCGACGGCCCGAGCCGTGAGCGACTCGGCGAGATCTACGACCGCTCGATCGTCGAGCTCACCGGGGCGCTGTCGCCCGACCTCCAAGAGGAATTGCGTTCGCTCGCCCTGCCCTTGCGCGACGGTGACGCCCCGACCGACGCCGAACTGCGCGTTGCCAAGGCGCAGCTCGTCGGATGGCTCGAGGGTCTGTTCCACGGCATCCAGGCGACGCTGTTCGCCCAGCAGATGGCCGCCCGTCAGCAGCTCGAACAGATGCGTCAGCTGCCCCAGCCCGACACGCGCGACCCGCGTCCCGGCACCTACCTGTAACTGCGCACGACAGTGAGTTCGTCGTTCGCGCATCTCCACGTCCACACCGAGTACTCGATGCTCGACGGTGCGGCGCGCATCGGCGAACTCGTCGACAAGGCGGTTGAGGACGGTCAACCCGCCGTCGGCATCACCGACCACGGGAACATGTACGGGGTGCTCGACTTCTACCGGGCGTGCCGCGAACGCAACGTCACCCCGATCATCGGTACCGAGGCGTACATGGCGTACGAGTCGCGCACCGAGCGACCTGCGCGGCGCGGTCGCGTCGACGACAGCGGCGGTGACACCGAGGCGGGACGCAAGCTCTACTACCACATGACGTTGTTGTGCGAGAACGACGTCGGTTACCGAAACCTCGTGAAGTTGTCGAGCCTCGCCTTCCTCGAGGGCTACTACTACCAACCCCGCATGGACTGGGAGTTGCTCGAGCGGCACCACGAGGGACTCATCGCAACGACGGGATGTCTCGGTGGACATGTCCTGCAGTCGTTGATGAAGGGCAACGAGTCCGATGCACTGCGCGCCGCGGCGCGGTTGCAGGACATCTTCGGCAAGGACAATCTCTTCGTCGAACTGCAGGACCACGGCCTCGTCGAGCAGCGCCGCACCATGGCGGGTCTCGTCGACATCGCGCGCAAGATCGGTGCGCCGTTGCTCGCGACGAACGACAGTCACTACGTGCACCGCGACGATGCGCGCGCCCATGATGCGCTGCTGTGCGTGCAGACCGGGTGCACCATCCACGACCCGAATCGCTTCAAGTTCGAGGGCGAGGAGCACTACCTGAAGACCGCCGCCGAGATGCGTCAACTCTTCTCCGACGTGCCCGAAGCGTGCGACAACACGTTGTGGATCGCCGAACGGGCGAAGGTGAACATCGACACCGATCGGATCGTGCTGCCGCACTTCCCGATTCCCGCCGGATTCGCCGACGATCGCGCCTACCTCGAGCACCTCGTGTGGAGCGGTGCCGAGAAGCGCTGGGGCGCACCGCTGCCCGAGGACGTCGTCGAACGACTCGCCTACGAGTTGCGGATCATCTGCGACATGGGTTTCGCGTCGTACTTCCTCATCGTGTGGGACCTCATCCGTCATGCCCGCGAGAGCGGCATCCGTGTCGGTCCGGGCCGCGGTTCGGCGGCGGGTTGCGCGGTGGCGTATTCGTTGCGCATCACCGATCTCGATCCGATCAAGTACGACCTGCTGTTCGAGCGCTTCCTCAACCCCGACCGCGTGTCGATGCCCGACATCGACATGGACTTCGACTCCCGTTACCGCGACGAGATGATCCGCTACGCGGCGGAGAAGTACGGCCGTGATCGCGTTGCCCAGATCATCACCTTCGGCACGATCAAGGCGCGCAACGCGGTGCGCGACGCGGCCCGCGTGCTCGGCTACCCGTACGCGGTCGGCGACCGCGTCGCCAAGCTCATGCCGCCCGTCGTCATGGGTCGCGACACGCCGCTGCGCTACTGCTTCGAAGAGAGCGACAAGCACCGCGACGGCTACCGCGCCGCCGGTGAGTTGCGCGACCTGTACGCGAAGGACGACGACGTGCGCAAAGTCGTCGACGTCGCGCGCGGACTCGAGGGACTGAAGCGCTCCGTGGGCATCCATGCCGCGGCGGTCGTCATCACGAAGGACCCGCTCACCGAGTACCTGCCGATCCAGCGCAAGCCCGAATCGGGACAGTCACCCGACGAGGCACCGATCGTCACCCAGTTCGAAATGCACGGGGTCGAATCGCTCGGCCTCCTGAAGATGGACATCCTCGGTCTGCGCAACCTCGACGTCATCACCGACACCGAGGCGCTCATCCGGCGACGCGACCCGGGTTTCGACATCGATGCCATCCCGCTCGACGATCCGGCGACGTACGAACTTCTCGCCGCCGCGAACACGATCGGCATCTTCCAGCTCGAGTCCTCGCCGATGCGTGCACTGCTGCGCTCACTCGTGCCGCGGGAGTTCGGCGACATCGCCGCCGTTCTCGCCCTGTACCGACCTGGTCCGATGAGCGAGAACATGCACAACGACTACGCCGACTACAAGAACGACCGCAAGCCGGCGAACTACTTCCACGACGACGCAAAGAACGTGCTCGGCGACACGTTCGGCCTGATGATCTACCAGGAGAGCATCATGCGCGTCGCGCAGCGCTTCGCCGGCTACACGCTGGCCGATGCCGACTCCCTGCGCAAGGCGTGCGCGAAAAAGAACCCCAAGGAAATGGCCAAGCACCGTCCGACCTTCATCGACGGCGTCGAGGCGGCCGGGTACGGGCGCGCGCTCGGCGAGAACCTGTTCGGCGTCATCGAGCGCTTCGCCGACTACGCGTTCACGAAGAGTCACGCCTTCGGTTACGGACTCATCACGTACCAGACGGCATGGCTGAAGGCGCACTACCCGGTCGAGTACCTCGCGTGCCTGCTCACGTCGGTGAAGGACAACACCGACAAGGCCGCGGTGTACCTCGCCGACGCGCGCGCCAACGACGTCGTCGTGCGCACGCCCGACATCAACACGTCGCGGGTCAACTTCGAGCCGATCGAGGGTGAGCGGGCGATCAGTTTCGGTCTCTCGGCCATCCGCAACGTCGGCGAGGGGATCGTGCGCCAGCTCGTCGAGCACCGCGATGCGAAGGGGCCGTTCACCTCCTTCCACGACTTCGCCGACCGAGTCCCCGAGCAGGTGCTGAACAAGCGGACCATCGAGTCGCTCATCAAGGCGGGCGCGTTCGACTCTCTCGGTCATCCGCGCCGCGGGCTGCTCATCGTGTTCGAAACCATCATCGATCGCGCACTCGAGCGGCGCCGCGAGCGTGACCAAGGTGTCATGAGCCTCTTTGGCGACGACGGCGCGGGCAACGGCGCCTTCGACGAGCGCGTCGACGTGCCCGATCTCGTGTTCGACAAGTCCGAGCAGCTGCGCATGGAAAAGGAGATGCTCGGTCTGTACGTCTCCGACCATCCGTTGCGCGGTCTCGAGGGCGTGCTCGCGCGGCACACGACGTGCGCCATTGCCGACGTCGGCGAGCGCGAGGAGGACTTCGTCGGCCTCGGCGGCGTCATCAGTTCGCTCGACCGCAAGTTCACCCGCAAGGGGGAACAGATGGCCACGTTCGTCCTCGAGGATCTCGCCGGATCGATCGAGGTGACGGTGTTCCCGAAGACGTTCGCATCGCTCGGTCACCTGCTCGCCGACGACCGCATCGTCGTCGTGCGCGGCCGACTCGACCGCCGCGACGATTCGCGCGTGAGCATCATGGCGTCCGAGGTGAAGATCATGGAGGGCGTGCGCAACGCACCCGAGGCGGTGCACATCGACGTCACGCGCTTCCCGCTCGGCGAGAGCGAGATGGCCGACCTGCGCGACACCTTGCAGTCGCACCCGGGTGAGGCCGCGGTGTATCTCGCGTTCGGAAACAAAACCGTGAATCTCGGTCGCCAATTCGCCGTCGATGTCGACAAGGTCATCGGCCTGTTGCGTGCGAAGTACGGAAGCGCGGTGTCCCTGAAATAGTGCGCTGACGCGGCGTCTTTCGCCGTGGCGCCCGCCGGTGCTCGGGTGAAATTGGGGTCTTCTGCTGGCAGAATGGAGGGGTGAAAGTCGAGACTCGCGACGCCTCGGCCCTGACCGACGCGGATTTGGACGATTTGGCCGCCATGGGCGGTGCGTTCGACATCGGTGCCGTGTCGAAGGCGAAGGAAGCGTGGGTGCTGCACACCTCGGCCCGCGACCAGGGCAAGTTGCTCGGCTTTTCGTTCTCCACCCTCGAGCGCATCGGCGGAACCCCGTGCGTGCTGCTCGGCATGCTCAGCGTCAAGCGCACCGCGAAGCGTGACACCGTGATGCGCGGTCTCATGTCCGAGGCGTACCACCGTGCGCTCATGGCGTTCCCCGACGAGGACGTCGTCGTCGGTTCGCGATTCGCCTCACCCGACGCCCTCGAGGCGTTCAAGGCACTCACCGACATCATTCCGCGCCCCGGTCACCGTGCCGTCGGCGAAGAGCGGGCATGGGGTCGCCGCCTTGCGCGACGCTTCGCCGTCGAGGCGAACTACGACGAGACGAACTTCGTCGTGAAGTCGAACGGCCAGAGCGGCTTCATCGACCACGAGCCGGCGAAGAAGCCGAAGATCGCTCCCGAAGTCGCCGCGCTGTTCAAGTCGGTGAACGCCGCCAAGGGTGGCGTGCTCATCGTCCACGGCTGGACGATGGCCGAGTCGCTCGCCAAACTCGGCAAGCAGTAACTCCGCCGCGCAGTGGATTTCGTCGACCTCGTCCGCACGAGGCGCATGACCCGTGCGTTCTCCCGGCGCGCGGTGCCCGACGATCTCGTCGTCGATCTCGTCGATCTCGCGTCACGTTCCCCGTCGGCGGGAAAGTCGCAGGGCTGGAACCTCGTCGTGCTGCGCGGCGATGCCACCGAGTCGTTGTGGAGTCGCACGTTCACGCCGGAGACACGGGCGTCGTTCCGTTGGCAGGGGATGTTCGATGCACCGGTCGTCGCACTGTCGTTCGCCGATCCGCGGGCGTATCTCGCGCGCTATTCCGAACCGGACAAGGCGCACACCGGTCTCGGCGAGTCGGTCGAGCGCTGGTCGGCGCCGATGTGGACGATCGATGCCGCATTCGCGACGATGACGCTCATGCACGCCGCGCACGACCGCGGTCTCGGCGCACTGTTCTTCATCGTCGACAAGGGACGCAGCGAGGTGCTCGACGCCCTCGGAGTGCCGTCGCATTGGGAGTTGCTCGGTGCACTCGCCCTCGGCTGGCCGTTGTCCGCGGAACGCGACGATCGACGCGAGGGTGATGCCGCGCTCGCTTCCGAAAATGGTTCCGAACACGGTTCCAAGAACGGTCCCGATCACAGTCCCGAACACAGTCCCGGACGCAGCGCCGGACGCCCGCGCCGCACCGCGCAGAGCATCATCCACTTCGATACGGCGTTTGATGCTGCGTTGGGTACTGCGTTTGATGCAGGAA
>Ga0164292_10000807_pt1 | contig 24880 bp, 27 predicted proteins | sample GEODES117metaG_FD_111486 | JGI IMG/M metagenome (GOLD analysis project Ga0164292, IMG submission 111486) | Eutrophic lake water microbial communities from Lake Mendota, Wisconsin, USA - GEODES117 metaG | ecosystem: Environmental > Aquatic > Freshwater > Lake | place: USA: Lake Mendota...
CCCGCACCCCTTCCCGATGCTGGTGCGCGATTTCCATGCCGTGATCGGTGAGGAAACCAAGCGCCAGTGCCACGAGGCCTTCGGCCGCAATCCCGATGTGCTGGTGGCCTGCGTGGGCGGCGGCTCCAACGCCATGGGCCTGTTCCACCCCTTCGTGCAGGACACGGCCGTGCGTCTGATCGGCGTGGAGGCCGCAGGCGATGGCGTGGCCACCGGCCGCCATGCCGCCACCATCACCGAAGGCCGTGTGGGTGTGCTCCACGGCGCCATGAGCCTGCTGCTGCAGGACGACGAGGGCCAGGTGCAGGAGGCCCACTCGATCAGTGCCGGCCTGGATTACCCCGGCGTCGGCCCCGAGCACAGCTACCTCAAAACCATCGGCAGGGCTGAGTACGGCGCCGTCACCGATGCGGAAGCGCTCGAGGCCCTGCAGCTTCTGTGTCGCCTCGAGGGCATCATCCCGGCCCTGGAAACGGCCCACGCCTTCGCCTGGCTGGAGAAGCTCTGCCCCACCCTGGCCCCCGGCACCGAGGTGGTGCTCAACCTCTCTGGCCGCGGCGACAAGGATGTGAACACCGTGGCCGACCGCCTCGGTGGCGCCATGGGGGGCTGAAGCCCGACTGAGACCACGGGCGCTTCGGCAAGGTCAAAATCATGCGGGCCACCCCCTGCATCAGGGGGCGCGCTTTCGTGAGATACCTCTATTCCATGTGGTGTTATTCGTGGTTCAGTGAATGCTCTGACTCGACGCGTGCATGCCGCGTCGCGACCCTGACCCCAGAAGAGGTTGGCGAGCCGCGTTATTCCGGCAAGGCCTCGTGAGCTTCTACCTCGAGGGCCAGAGAGCAAAATCGCTCAATCGCTTCGTCGTTGAGCAGGATCCGACGAGGGCTGATCGCTCGGTCAAGTTGCCAGTGGTGAAGCCGTAAAACACCGGTCAAGCAGCGCAGGCACCCCAGCTGCAGATCCCGCCAAGCCTCATCCAGATCGTATCCACTCACCCCCTGTTCCAGCAGGGCTCCATGCCAGCGGCTCAGCAGCTCTGGCAGTCGCCCGCGACGCTGAGGCATTGGCGTACTGCCGCCGATCAGGCAGGCCACATCCACCGCGGCCAGACTGCGGCAGGGCGAGGCCCAATCCAGAATCCGCACGCCCACGGGTTTCCGGGCGTCATCGAACAGCAGATTGTCGGCCCGCAGATCGCCGTGAACCAGGGTCCAGGGCCGTTGCGCCAGGCGCCGATCAATCGCGTCGGTCCGCATGACCACCGTTTGCAGCAGCTGGATCGCCTCCGCATCCACCCGCAGCTCGTAGTCAGCAAGAAACGACGGCAGATAACTCTTGAGTTCTGCAGTTTCACCCTGATACCAGTAACGATGAGCAGGCAACCAAGGCTGCAGTAGCAGGGACTCCTGCTGCCAGAAACGAGCATGGATCCCGGCCATTGCCTCAAGCACTGAGACGGTTTCTGCCTCGCTGAGGCCACGCACCTGGTTGCCCGCCCGCATGGTGGAGAGGTCCTCCAGCAGCAACCAGCGCCCCTCTTCGCCCTGGCCGTCTCCGCAGGCCTCGAGCCTTGGCAGCGTGGCTTTCAGACCAGAAGCGAACTGGCGATAGAACGCTGTCTCTCTAGCGAAGGCATCCAACTCCTGGGCCAATTGGCGCATGGCCGGATCGTCACTCTCCAGCTTGAGCACCATCGTGGCGGGGAGCTCGGCCCCTGGGCCGCCTTCAATCTCCAGGTGCAGGGTGCGTGACACCAGGCCCAGTCCAAGGCCGATCGGCACTGCGCGAACAGCCCGCACGGGTTGCCCCAGGACCTGACTGAGCCAATGGGCATCGACCATCCTTTCAGGTTCGCAGCGGCAAGAGGGGGGTCACGGGGCCTCTGGTCGCGAGGCATTTTCAAACAGGGCCAGGTTGGCCGGAAATTGGCGTTGCTCCGGATCCCGGTCTGAAGCAGCAAGATCGCGCAGCCGGGTGGTGTACTCCAGCCGCAGTCCGTTCACTGGATCGTCAAAAAAGAAGGAGCGATAGGGGTCAAGATCAAGCAGTGCCCCCAGCACCACACCAGCATCCAGCAACTCTTGTCGCCGCTGCTCCAGGGCCGTCAGCGAAGGGCAGCGGAAAGCAAAGTGAAACGTGCCCTGAGGAACACCCAGGCCGCGGTTGATGCCGCTGTCGTAATCGCTGGCCACCCCGGGCACACCTCGCCACTCCATGAAGGCCAGGGCGCAGTCGCCGCCGCAATCAAAAAAGATGTGTTCCACCGTGCCCCCCTCCTGCATCAGCATCCGCTCGTGGATCAGCACCGGAAATCCCAGCTGTCCCTCGTAGAAATCGCGGGTGGCGGTGATGTTGTGGGTGCCGAAACTGAGATGGTCGAGGGTCATGGCGAAGCGGGGTTAGGGGGGCAGACCTGATCGGCCGTCGTCTGAATGAACTGATTGACGGTGTGGAGATACCGCTCGGGGTCCTCAAAGAACGGCATGTGGGAGCACCCCGGAAACAGCGCCAAGCGGGCGTTGGGCAGGCCGTCGCGGGCCATGGCGGCCAGATCGGGAACGATGTAGTCGTGCTCGCCATGCACCAGCAGCACAGGCATCGTCACCGCACCGAGGTCGTCCATCCGGTCCCAGTGGCGCAGTGAGCCGCTGCACTGAAAGAAATAGGGGCCGAACATCCGCGAAAACACCTCCACGCCCAGGTTCTGCAGGCACCAGTTGAGGGAGTCAGGCCAGGGGTAGCAGCGGCACACATGGCGGTGCATCAGCAGGGTCACTGCGGCCTGGTATTCGGGATGATCGGTGCTGCCCCCGGCCTCATGGCGGGCCATCATCGCCACGGTCTCACTGCCGAGGGCCTGTTTCTTCTGCTCGAAGCCCCGCTCCATGCGGGGCAGGTCGAACGCGGTGTCGGCCGCAATCAACGAGCGCACGCGGCCGGGGAACCGCAGGCTGAACTCCAGCGCCAGCACCCCACCCCACGACTGGCCCAGCACGTCGACACGGGCGAGATCCAGGGCATCCAGCACCGCGGCCATCTCCTCGACGAACCGCTCGAGGCGCCACAGGGCCGGATCCTGGGGCCGGTCGGATTCACCGCAGCCCAGCTGGTCCCAGGTGACGAGCCGCAGACCTGGCTGCAGCAATGCTTCATGGCTGTCGCGCAGGTAGCGCGACGGGCACCCCGGTCCGCCATGCACCATCAGCAGGGTGCGGGGGCCTGTGCCGGCTGAGAAGGTCATCACCTGGTGGCCGGCGACGGTCACGGTTCGGCGCGTCCACTCCGCCACGGCTGCCATGCTCATCGCCTGGTGCCCGCCAGCGTATGCCTCTCAGTGCGACTGACAGCTCCCTGCGGATCGGCCTCGCCGGCCTGGGGCGGTTCGGCCAGCTGCATGCCGGCGTGCTGGCCGACCTGCCCGGAGTGGCGCTGGCTGCTCTGGCCGATACCGATCCGCAGCGCCTGGCCGAGGTGGCCGAACGCCATGGGGTGACGGCACGCTACGGCGATGCCCTGGAGCTGATCGCCGACGACAGCCTGGATGCCGTGGTGCTGGCGACTCCGGATGAACAGCATGGCCACCAGGCACGCGCGGCACTGGCCCGGGGGCGCCATCTGTTCGTGGAGAAACCGCTGGCCGCCACCTGGCAGGAAGCCAGAGAGCTGCAGCAGCTGGCGGCCCAGGCTGGCTTGATGCTGCAGACGGGTTTCATTCTGCGCTATGAGGCTTCCCATCGCTGGCTGCACCAGCAGATCGCCGAGGGTGTCTTCGGCGACCTGGTGTCCTTCCGGGCTCGGCGCAACTGCAGCCGCACCTCCTTTGCCGCCATCGCCGATCGCATCCACACGGTGCATCGCACCCTGATCCACGACATCGATCTGCTGCTCTGGCTGACCCGTAGCCAGGTCACGTCCGTGATGGCGATGGAAGTACGCCAGGGGGATCACCTGGCCCCCCAGGGTTGCTTTGCTCTGTTGCGGCTTGCCAATGGAGGCGTGGCCCAGCTGGAGAGCAGCTGGACCGTGCCGGCCCAGGCCCCCGCCAACGTGCTCACCGACCACTGGCAGGGCTGCATCGACGCCGAACTGGCGGTGGTGGGCAGCCTGCGCACCGCCCGGCTGCAGGGGCTGCAGACCCCGCTGCAGATCTGGAGCGACCAGGGCCAGCAGCATCCCGACCTGACGTTGTGGCCCGAAACCAATGGGCGGGTGTTCGGGGCCCTGCGGGACCAGCTGGCGGACTTCACCAGATGCCTGCGGCGTGGAGAACTGTCGACGGTGGCAGACCTGAATGCCGCTGTTGAGGCCATGCGCATCGCTGAGGCGATCATCACCGCAGGTCGCCTGGGGGAGGTGGTGCGGTTCGATTCAGAGGCGCTGTGACCCGGGGCGGCGGCGCTCAGATGGCAGGCCAGGGCTGCGGCGTGACGCTCCGGGGTTTCGGCATGGCAGGCATCGTGCAGGCACACCAGTGTGGTTGATGCACTGGTCGGTGAGATGGCCGATCACCACCCATGGGGCAGCGTCCAGGCGGGCAAGGCCTACCGGAGCAATCATGGCCGCAGTGCCGCGGCGCGTGCGTGACGAAACCCCTCTCTGCCTCGGCTGCCGCCCTTGCCGATCAGGGCATCCGCTGGGTGGCGATCACCTGGGTGAATCATGCCGGCGCGCCGCTGGTGAAGGTGGTGCCTCTGGCGGCCTTCGATGCGGCGGTGGCTGTGGGGGTGGGCTTCTCGCCCGTATCGGATGCGTTCCGAGCCGATGGGGTCATCGATCCGCTTCACCGCCTGGCGCGGCCGGATGGGGATCTGCGCCTGCGGGCTGATGCCGCCGCCCTGGCCCGGCTGGAGCCGGGCAGCGGCTGGGCCTGGGCGCCGGGGGAGCGCTTCGAGCGCTCCGGTGAGCCCTACGCGGGCGATCAGCGTCACTGCTGCCGTCTGCAGCAGGAGCGGCTTCAGCGGGCTGGGGTTGAGCTTCGGGCCGGCTTCGAAGTGGAGTGGCTGGTGGCCAGGAACCATCCAGATTCGGATCCCCAGCCGGCCATCCCCGGCGGACCGTATGGCGCCGATCGGTTGGTGGAGGGACTTGACTATGCCGCTGCCCTGCTGGATGCCCTGGAGGCCGCAGGCATTCCCTGGCTGCAGTTTCACCCTGAATATGGGGCCGGTCAGCTGGAACTCTCGCTGGCGCCAGGTACGCCCCTGGAGGCGGCCGACCGGCTGGTGCACGCCCGGCTGGTGATTCAGCGGGTGACGCGTCGCTTCGGCTGGCGCTGCAGTTTCAGCCCGAAACCCAGCCTGGTGCGGGTGGGCAATGGCGGCCATCTGCACCTGAGCCTGTGGCGTGATGGTCTGCCGCTGCTGCAGGGCGGCACCGGCCCCGGCGGCCTCAGCGATGCGGGGGGTGCCGTGCTGGCAGCCCTTCTGGAGGAGCTGCCGGCCCTGCTGGCCCTGGCCTGCCCCCTGGAGATCTCCTATCGGCGGCTGGCACCGGGCTCCTGGTCGGCGCCGTTCCGGGTGTGGGGCATCGAGAACCGGGAGGCGGCCCTTCGCCTGATTCCCACCGCTGCTGATGGTGCCGATGCCCACCTGGAGCTCAAGGTGGTCGATCTGGCGGCCAATCCCTACCTGCTGCTGGCTGCCGTCCAGGCGGTGGCGCTGGCGGGCTTGGATGAGTCCCATCCCCTGCCGCTACCGGTGAGCGGCGATCCAGATCATCTGTCGGTCGGCGCGGCGATGCGGTTGCCCGCAAGCCTGGCGGAGGCTTCAGCAGCCTTTGCCGCCAGTGCCCTGTTCCGCCGGGCCTTTGGGGAGGAGCTGCATGCCAGCTTGATCGACAGCCAGGCCGCCGAAGTGCGCCGCTGCGCCGGCAGCAGTGATGCCGAACTGGCGGAGGCCGATGCCTGGTGGCCACTGGTGGGAGGGCTCCCCTGATCTGTCGGGGTTCCGCTTGTCTGCAACTGATTGTGCTGAGACCCCTGGTTACTGGAGGCGCCTGGCGTTGTCGTGCCGCGCACGGGGCTAAGTCGGCGTGGTGCCCCAGTCGCTGCAGAAACGTGCGTAATCCCTGACGACCGTTTTGCTGTAGCTGAGTGCAAACGTCGCCATGGCCTGCTCGAAGGCGGGGTCTCCGCCAATCCAGGCAGCGATTGGGGCGGCCTTGCTGGAACGGGCATGGGCCTTGGCCAACACCCAGGCGCACATGCGGCCGTAGTCGGTGATGCCCTTATGGCCGAGATCGTCCAATTTCACGGATCCTTTCCAGTCACGAAAATGGCGCCAGATCAGATCATCGCCATTCGGACTGGTGGCCCAGCCCAGAAACGGATCGCTGTGGGTCTGCATCAGCCGCTGACCCTCGACAACGCGCTGCCCCTGATGCGGCCAGGCCCCAGGGCTGTCTGGGGGTTGCAGCACCGATGGCAAGGCCTGCTTGCACTGCAGGATCAGCACATCCTCTTCGTGGGGCCCGACCCACAGCCCGATCGAGCAGCGGGTGCCCACCGACGCCACGCCAACAGCTTTGAGCGCCCAATCCCTCCATTGGAAATAGCCGAGCAACTGTTGGATGTGAGAGGGCATGCTTTCCTGGTAGGACTCCATCATCTCTCGGCTCCATTGGTCGGCAGTCAGTGAACCGCGCATGTCCTCCGGCAGGGCGTTGAAGCGTTGCAGGGTGGGTGGCTGATGCTTGAACTGCAGATGTCCTTCTGAGCTGCGATGGCACAGTCGTTCCGCGGCGTGCAATGTGTCGCGTTCACGTGCCGCAACTGTGACGTCACGCAGGTGCCTGCGAAAGCTGCGCGATGCTGTGCCTTCCAGCAACTCCTGCAGATTGATGCGGGCGCCCCACATCTGCAGCAGGGGCAGGTCGGCCAGTCTTTCGATCGTGGTTCGGTAGTGCTGTGCCACCGCAACAGCCGCCTGTTGGCAGTGCTCGCTGCTATTGCCACGGGACTGAAGCACCAGTACCAGGCTGGTGAGAAGGCGCTTCAAATCCCACTCGAACGGGCCTGGGTAGGTTTCATCAAAATCAACAATGTCGAACAGGAGGGTGCGCTCGGGCGAGGCATAGAAGCCGAAGTTGAGCAGATGAGCATCGCCGCAGAGCTGCACGACCAGGCCTGAATGTGGTGCGAGGTCCAGGTCGGCAGCCATGAAGGCAGCCCCTCCCCGGAAAAAATCAAAGACACCTGCCGCCATGCGCTCATGACGGATCGGCAGCAGCCATGGAATGCGTGTTTTCTCCTGCTCTTTGAGAATGTCCAAGGGGCAGCGGCGATTGCTGGGCTCGCTCCAGTGGCACAGCTCGGCCCATCGGTGGATTTCTCTGGTTGCTGGCATGAACGCGGATCAGGTTGGTTGCAGTCTGAGCGTGCTGCTGCAGATCGTCGATGGGAAGAAACAAGGGCTGGCATCGTCGATTCGACTCGATCAGTCCGATGCAGCAGTCGGTTCGCTTGAATCGAGTGGATCAATCTGGTGGAATCAGCAGGGAATTGCAGAGATCTTCGGCAAATCATCCATCATGTTGTCTCTCCTCAACTGATGGCCCCATTCGTGTCACCGTTTGTCGAGCTGGACTGAATCCTCTCTCGACCGTGCCGCGACCTGGTATCCGCCTAGCCGTTCAACCAGTTGCTTGGCTTTGCTGATGCGGGATTGAGGGGTTTTCTTTCGGCACTGGTGCTGCACGCGAGTGGGCCGAGCATCTATGCCAAATCGTTAAGTTTGCGCAGATTGATTCTGCGCCGTCCGGACTCGTCGGTGCTCACCAAGTCAGCAAATTGGCGCCCTAGTTTAATGTCGCCTGTGTTGTAAAGATGTGTTTGCAGGAGGCTGTTGCCTGTGCTCTCATCGATGCCCTCAATCAGCGGCATAATCACCGCATTGCGCTTGCTTAATTCATCAAGGCCGAATTGAGCGATCGGGCTGTTCGCTGTGATGTGATGGGTGAGTGTGGCAGTCTGGCTGAGCTGGGGAGTTCCTGGGTTGAGAAGATCAAGCGACTTGACCCGGCGCTGCCAGATCCCGGGTTCTGGTTCGTCGTCATAGATCAGCGAAAGGCTGTAATTCACATTCAGCCACTGGCTGCGATCGCTTGTGACAAAACGGCAGAACAAGTGGCCCCCTTGCATGGAGCTAAGGCAGAGCTGCCTGCTGAATAGCAATGGTGTCTCATGGCTGCTCAGCCTTGCAAACACCACCGCTGTGAGTGTGGAAAGAGTGATGAGCCCAGCGATCAGATCCAGCAGTCCAATCACATAGGTGTAGGGAGAGTTTGGGCGGATACCATTGAATCCATTGGCCAGAAAGCTCTCAACCGCGAATGCGAACGTTTTAGGAACACCCATCGGCGCGTTGCCAAGCAGATGGCGTTGGTCAATACTCAGGAGTGTCGTGAAGAGCAGAATCATGGCCAGGTAAATCAGCACCATGGCCAGAAAGAACAGCCACCAGGGCATTCGGATCATTGCCGCCAGAGGCTGTCGCCAGAGTTCGTGCCATGGGGTGAGCTGGTGATCGTGATGGATGCGTCGACGATGAAAGTCAAACATCAGAGCAGCGGTGGTTAATCGTGATGGTGTGCATCATGTCAGCATCCTGGCGTTCATGCATTGCCCAGGCATTTACGTTTGCCCGTTTTAACCTGTTTGCTGATTCCGGGTGGGTGCGACTGAGCGTGAGAAGGTCTTTGCTGTGCACCGGCGCCGCCTGGTTGAACGCGATGCAGTTCTTGCCGGCGTCGCGATGGTGGTGCTCGACAGCCTGGGCCCCTGGATCAGCCCCAGGCAGCCCCTGGCCCTGTTCACGCCACTGGGCTCTTCGTGGTCGATCCTGCAGACGACGGTTGCTTCCCGCGGAGCTTTGCTGCCCTGGGTGTGCCTGCGGGTCAGGGTCTCGCCGCGATGGCTTCAACGCTGGAGCGCTCCGTAGCGGAGATCAGCTTGGTTTGCCCCTTGCGCTGATGCTTGCATAGCGCAGACACGCAGGTGGAGATGGCTGTACGCACCGTTCTGCGGCTTGGTGATCCTCGACTGCGACAGCGTGCTCAGGACGTGGTGGATGTTCACGATCCCGACCTGCGGCAACTGATCACGGATCTGCACGACACGATGGTGGCTTGCAGCGGTGCCGGCCTGGCCGCTCCTCAGATCGGGGTGCCACTGCGGGTGGTGCTGTTCGGTGGCGGAGGGCCCAACCCCCGCTACCCCGATGCGCCACCGCTTCCCCGCACCCTCTTGATCAACCCCGTGTTGGCCCCGCTGGGGCCGGAGCGCGACGAGGGCTGGGAGGGTTGCCTGAGCGTGCCTGGGCTGCGGGGGCGGGTGTCGCGCTGGCTGCGCTTGCGCTACATGGGAATCGATGGCGATGGCCAGCCCGTGGATCGCTGTGTGGAGGGCTTCCACGCCCGGGTGGTGCAGCACGAGTGCGATCACCTCGACGGGGTGCTCTTCCCCGACAGGCTGAGCGATCCCACCGCCTTCGGCTTCATGCCTGAGCTGGAAGCGGCTGGCCTGATTCCGACTGTGCCGGGCTAGGGCTCACCCGACGAATGCGCAGCATCGGCGTGTCCCCCGCCGCCCCCTGGTCGTAGCTGGTGAGCTCCAGGCTGGCCTGCCATCCCGCCGGCAGATCGGCGATCAGGGGGGCTACGTAGGGATGCACCCGGGCCGGCATGGTGATGGTGTAAGCCGGAAAGATCCGCAGTTCCCGCCGGCACACCCGCAGCAGTTCAGCCAGGGCGCGGCGGTGCCAGGCCAGATCAAAGCAATCCACCTCGTGCAGGCCACCATCGGCCAGCGGCGCGTACACGAACAGCAGATGGCCGCTCAGCACCAGATCGAAGCTGGCGTCTGCCAGGGGCAGCTCCGGCAGTGCTCCCGGGCGGTACGACTCCGGATGGGCCTGCCGGTCGGAGAGAAAGGCCCCCAGGGCCTCTAGCTTGTCAAGCTTGTATTGCTCGAGGTTGAAGTCCGTCCTCACGGTGGACGACTTGCTCAGGCGCTTGATCGTGAAGCTGACGTCCTCACGGCAGCGTTGTTCCAGGGCCTCCGGCGCCAGCGCATAGAGGGGATCCACCGCCAGCACCTCAACGCCGGAGCCGCGCGCCAGTGGGGCCAGCGAGCCAGGCCCGCCGGGACAGTCGAGCAGGCTGGCGCCCTGCCAGTCGGCCAGGTTGAGATTGAAGAAACGACAGGCTTCCAGGCCCGTTCGGCCAAAAAACACAACCCGTGGCAGTTCCAACGCCGCAGAGCATCTGGGGATGGGTGCAGTCTGCGGCAGACCCATCCATGGGACCCATTAATCACAGCCCCCGGGGGCTCAGGCGGCCTGCTCCGGCAGAGCCTCTAGATTGCACCAGTTCGCCCAAGCGTTGAGTGCCTGACGGGACGCCGGGCTGATCGAGTTCGGCGCGTTACGCACCTCGTCCAGCGTCGACTTGATCGGTGGGCAATCGAGCGCCATGGCCGCCTTGCTCGGCGTGGAGCTCGCTCCGGGTACGCCCATCTTGCCCATCATCTCCCCGACCTTCTGGTCCATGGCGGAGGAGCTGTTGGTGTGGTTCGGTCCGCAGGCGGTGATGCAGGCGGCGCTCAGGAGCAGGCAGAGGCTGAGGCCGCTGCCCTGTCGGCTGGTGCGACGACTGGTGCGATGGCTGGTGCCCGCAACGAGAAAGCCCACGGGAATTTAGGTGTTTCCAGCTGAATAGCACCGAACCTCAGGCCGCGTCGAGTTCGTGGAACACCAGCCGGTCGCTGGGGGTCATGGAGAATGCCGATACAGGCTTGGAACCCAGCTGGTGCAGCTCCCTGTTGGCGTGGTGGTGCTGCTGTTGTTTGTGGCGGGCCTGCTGCTCAGCCGGATTCACTTCTGCATGGTGGCGGCCGTTGCCAAGGCCACCCATGGCGATTGGGATACCGCGCGGGCGATCACGCTGATCTGTATCGGCATCAGTGCCGTGCTGCTGGCGCTGGAGGCTGCCGGCAGTATGCCGCGCCAGCTGGCGCCGGCCTGGCCCGTCCTGGCTGGGGGTGTGCTGTTCGGGGTTGCGGCGGCCTGGAACCGGGGCTGCTTCGTGGGCACGAGCGTTCAGCTGGCGGGTGGCGACCTCCGGGCCTTGCCCACCGTGGTGGGCTGGGTGCTGGGTTATGCGCTCGCCGGCAGCCCCATGGCCCTGGAGGCCGTGCCCGGCCAGCCCCAGCGCACGGCCGTCGCGCTGGTGGTGCTGCTGCTGCTGCTCTCGCTCACACGCTGGGCGGTGCGCCCGGTTGTTCCCCAACCAGGCTCCGTGGCTGGTGAAGGGGTCGCCTGGCGCGCCTCGATTGCCTGTGGTGCCCTGCTCGCCCTGATCGACAACGACCTCTGGCGCTGGGATCCGTCCTCCCTGGCCCGTGTCCTGGCCCACCCCCTGGATCTGGCCGAGAGCCTGCAGCGTCGCGACCCCCTGCCGCTTCTGGGTCTCGTGCTGCTGGCGGGCATGGCCGCTGAGGCCCTGCTGCAGCGCCGCTACCGCATTGCCTTGCCACGACCGGCCGATCTGGTGCGTCTGCCCTACGGGATGGCCATGGCCGCCGGAGCCCTGCTGGCCATGGGCGGCAATGACAGCCAGCTGCTGCGTTTCCTGCCCGGCGGATCACCCCACGGCTGGGTGGCGGTGCCGGCGATGGTGGCCGGCATCCTGATCGGCCTGCGCTGCCCAGCGCCCCTGGGCCTGCCCCGAAGCTGATGCCGCCGCCAATACCCCTCGCGAGTCGCCGGCAGCTGGATGCCGCAATCACGGCGCTTGTGTATATCGCTGGCGTGGTGCTGGTGAACGTTGGCTTCAGCCACAACCCCAGCCTCGACTGGTTCTGGTCGCTATTGGTGGGTGGTGTGCTCGCTCTGCGTGACCTGGCGCAGCGCCGTTGGGGACACACCGTGCTGCTGCTGATGTTGATCGGAGCAGGATTGTCGTTCCGTTTCGGGGCTCCGGCAGTGGCTCTGGCCAGTGTTACCAGTTTCCTGGTGAGTGAAATGGTGGACTGGCTGGTGTTTACAACCACCCACCGCCCGTTCGCCGACCGTGTGCTGTTATCGGTGCTCTGCAGTGCGCCCGTTGATACAGCTTTGTTCCTGGCAATGGCAGGCTTTTTGAACTGGCGATTGTTCAGTATCGGGGTGGCCGCCAAGGTGTTCGCTGGTGGGTTGATCAGCCTCAGTCTCCGGGCCAGTAGCAAAGCGGCCAGAGCCACTGATCTCAACCCATGAGGCGTATCTGAGTTGTTCATTAACAGGTGGCCCACCAGCAGATCGATGTCTGTCGTGCCATGATGTTAGGCAACGTACTTAGCGGCCAGCCGTTCGCCGCCATAGGGAACAGTGAGGATTTCGATCAGATGGTTATTGGGGTCTTTGAAGTAGAGAGAACGACCGCCGTCATCATTATTGATCTCCCCTAGTCGCGTACCAAAAGGTTCTGCCCAGAACTGCACGTTGCGCATCTTGATGCGGGAGAGGATCGCATCAAAGTCGCTCTCGTCTACCAAAAAAGCGAAATGCTCCCAGACGATCTCGTTATCGGGTGAATCAAGGAAATCAAGCGTGGCTCCGTTGTCGAGGCGAACGACCTGAAAGCGGTGAAATGTGGTTGGTTCAGGCAAGCCAAGGATGTCGGCAAGAAAGGATGCAGATGCTTCTTTGTTGTGGCAGTGAACAACGATGTGATTGATAACAACTGACATGATTCACCTGGATTGAGAATGACTAAGCTTAAAGGCGTGAGTGCTGCTGAAGCAGGCATGGCGTCAACAGGGATTTGCCTTGTGATCTTGACGTTTCCGAAGATATATGCCTTCACAATTGAAAAGATGATGGCAAGTGTGCGCTTCTGGCTTGATCTGCGCCACGGTCGTTTTCGATCAATTGCTCCTCTAATCTGCGGCCGAAAACCTCGGTCCTTGCCTAGCCGATCAATTTTACCCGATTATCAGTACGATTCTGCTCAGGGGTGAATGCGTTCTGACCTGGTGGCTGAGAGGCAGGATGGGCAACCGGCGCCGTTGCATCAGTCGCATAGCGAAGGAAAGATTCAACTAACGATCAAAACCAACTGTGCTGACATAATAGGTGCACATGGTAGTCTCAAATCATGAATCTTGCAGTCAGGTCATTATCGGGTGGGGCCACAGTACTTGGTGGTTATCTCATACTGCGCGGAGTCCACAGCACTGTTCTAAGTGGCCTGCAGATGCTAGGAGAGAGTCACCCAATTAACGGGGAAAATCCAATTAGCTTCTGCAATCTCTTTTTCTTCTCCTCTTTGCTGGCAGGCATCATTGCAATAGCTCAGGAAGGAAAGTCCCTCAAGGCCGAGATGGCCAAGCTCTGTCTTGGTTCAAAACTATTAGTGGCGGTCGATGCCTGCCTGGGATATACAGTCGCACCTCTGTCTTTTTACCTTACACTTGCGCACATGAGCGTAAGTCTTCAAACGCTTCTATTCAGTTTAGTGATTCCGGTTTCTGCTGTCATGGCACGCATCGTCAATCAGCAGATCCTGCCCAAGCACTACTGGATCAGCACAGCGCTTATCGGTGCTGGTGTCATTCCTCTGGCTATTGCGCGGGCAACAGATGTAGGCACTATTGTCGATGCAACCGGCTTAATTTGGGCGGTCGTGGCGATCGCAAGCTACAGTGCGAGCAGCGTGACCAACAATCTTCTAAGCCAGAAAAAGATAAGCAAAGGCATCTTGATTGGCGTCGAATCGCTGGCTGCAGCAATTGTCTTTGGGCTTATTGCCCTGTTCCAATACGGCCCACACCACTTTTTATACCTTGAATGGTGGTGGGTGCTTTCTGTTATTGGAGGCTACGCGATTCTTCTTCCTCTTGGAATCCGCTATCTGTTTGTGCAGTGCAATCGATTATGGAGCGTGGCAACGGTCGGATCATGGAGCTCACTGTGCGTCCCAATTGCCATCGGAAGTGCCGCAACATTCCTCGGACAACCCGTTGGAATTGGCGTTGCAGTCGGCAGCTTGTTGACAGTGGCTGGTGTTGCGATCGCCAACAGGAGATCGTTTCAAGTCATGCGCCGCCAGATTGTGTAGTCGGAAATTGAATGTTGATACTTTCTTGCTGTTTCACGGATCACAAATTGTAAATCCATGCGGGCTAACAGCGTCCATCCCTCGAGCGCAGCCTGCAATGCTTCAACACTTGTTAAAGGCTTTCCATCGATATAGCGTCCTCCAAGCCACTGTTCACGTGGTGTAAACTCCTCCAACCACGTGTAGGGGCTGCTTAGAACAAGAAGGCCATTGGGCTTGACGGTGGCATTGAGCTGCCTAAGGAATTGCATGGGTGCATAGAGACGATCAAGCAGATTGGCGGCAAAGACGAGATCATAATTCGCAAATGTAGACCGAAGATTGCATGCGTCAGCTTGCCAGAACGACACTCGACTCGCAAAAGGCAAAAGGCTCACATCGTCCAAATTGGCAACCGCTGGCTGCTCAATATCGCCCTCCACAAGGAGTGAATAGCCCAGGCTATTCCCACGAGCAAGCTCAAGCGCAGACTGAATAAATCTCACAGAAAAGTCGATTGCATCAACATGCTCAAAGTGCTGGGCCAGTTCAAAACTGCTACGGCCAACAGAGCATCCAACGTCGAGAGCTCTCTGCAACGGTAAGCCGCCTAGAAAAGGCAGCAAAGCATCGACACAAGCCTTGGGGTAATTGGGAACTCCAAAGCGAGATGGACCGTAGTGAAAGTCAAGATACTGACAAACAGAGGGCTCACTTTCATACACAGGATTACAAGCCTCTGCCTTTAAACCCGAACAGGCGTCGCCATCAGCAACTACTCTGAAACCCGCATGTTGAAAAAAATGCCTCCGAACGCCATAACGCACACTCGAAAGAGCAAAGTTGCCAGTGGAAATCCAAGATCCACCACACATCAGATTATGTTTGTCGTCAAAAGTTGGAATCGAAAAGTCGTCGTAGAGAGGGTGAACGCGAAAGCCTTGCAATGGCCGAATAGGAGTTCGAGTCCATTGCCAAACATTGCCAATAACATCGTAAAGATCCCCCTGGCGATATAAATCAATAGGGCAGGGCGATCCAAATCCTTCTAGGTTGATATTGCCTGGAGCCTGGCGCCAATGGGGTTGATCGTCAGGGAGCTGCTGGCGCAGGTAACGAGCTTGCAGCTCAGTGGGCAACTGGATTGCGAGGCCAAGCTTATGGGATAGCCAGCGGCAATAGGCTGCTGCCTCTAGCGCATTCACCTCGACAGGCCAATTCAGCGGCAATTCTCTTTCTTCCAATAGAAGCCTCAATCTGAAGCCGTCCTCAGTGGCTCGCCAGAAGTGTGGGAAGCGAATACTCTTTTCAGAGCACCATGACCATCCTTCCTCACACCACCAGCATCGATTCAAATAGCCAGAGTCTTCGACGAAGGCCAAAAAGTCTCCATTTGATACTAAGCATTGACTCGCCTTAAATGGTGGTACGTCGTGACGTTCTGTGCCAAATTCATTATCCCACCCGTAGGTGCGATCTGAATCAGGCTTCCCCAGCTCAACCGATCCCCCTGTCATATCGATCCATTGTCTGGCCGGGGAGGGACCGGCCGTAGGACAAGGGACCCATGGACCAGATGTAGGCTGTTTGGCACAATCAATTAGTGGCATTTCCCTCATGGTCACAGAGCTTGTTTCTATATGAATTCGTTCGTGTTCGATCCCCATTAGCACCGCCCAAGCTGCTGATTGCTGTGAAATTGGTAGCTCAATAGGCATTCCCGAAATAAAGTTGTCAATGCGCTGAAATGCCTTGGCCCGATAATCTCTGAGCTCCTCGATGGTCGGCCAGTCATAGTGGGTCGAATCAAGGTCATCCCATGACATCTCATCAACGCCAACCGCCAACATGGCCTCAAGATTGGTGTTAATCCGATCGGGTGTGAATCGCCCGGCTACCAGTTTATTGATATAAAAGACAGCAGGATGCCCGTAATAGAAAATCAATGGATGGCGCAGGGGCTCATGCTTTACGTAGAAAGCAGGAGGATTCTCGATCAGGGCAAACAGAGACTCTGTCAGCTCCCAGGTTTTGCGGAAATAGTCGCGAATTTCCCGGCACTTGGCATACGCATCATCTCCATCAAGCCAGGTTGTACGGGTGACCCAGGCCCGCGGCGACGTTACAGCAGTGGCGACCATTGTACGATCTTGATTGCTGTATGGTTAGGCAAATCCTGGACGAGCGAAAACTGTTGCGACACAATTATTGATGCGGATAGCTTTGGTTCCTTGGTGCCCATCTCGAAGTCACGCTGCCAGCGCTGATGACCTCCTCAGGACGCTGCGTAACCCATGCGGGCCAGGCGGTCGGCCTTGAAGCGGCGCTGACGGGCCACCAGATCGTTGGCAGCCAACAGGCCCAGCTTCCGCTGCAGGATGCATGCTTCGGGTAGGGCGTGGAACACCCCGCCATTGGTGTACTGAATCTCGCCTTCATCAAGATCGAACAGCCTGGCCTGGCCGGTGATCAGTTCCCGAGCCTCGCCGCAGCCATACACATGGAGGCTCAGAAATGGCGGGCGATCGAGATTGCCCATCTGATGAATCAGGGGGGGATCCACCCACTGGATGTCGCCTGGACGATAGGGACGTGAACCCGTGGCAATCAGCCGCATGCCCTCCAGTCTGAAGGTGTCATGAAGAGCCTCTCCAAAACACTGCACCGCCCCCCATTCGGCCCCGCCATGATCATGAATGGCGCTCACACCGCCTGGGAGCCAGGTCATCACCATCAGTTCAAAGTGACCGCCATGGCACACAAGTCTGCGACCATAGCTATCGGTGCTGGGATGGTCGTAATCAGCCCAGGGTTCCAGATCCTCAGGTTTTACCTTGGCGTTTGCCACGAGATCCAGCAACTGTTTTCGCCTTGGTCGGATCAGCTGGGCCAGGGACGCTCGCAGCATTTCAAGGGAACGGGGAATCCGGTCCATGCAGGCTCCAGACATTCAGGGCAGCACGTGTTGAAGAATGGCCACGTCGTGCCAGCGGCCATGCAGAAAGCCGATCCGGCGCTGCACCCCGACGAGCTCGTAGCCCGCCGCCTGGTGGAAAGCCAGGCTGCGGGCGTTGCTGGCCACGACGCGGGCGACGAGATGCCGATATCCGAGTGCGGCTGCGTCTTGCATGAGCCTGGTCTGGAGTCGACGGCCGTGGCCCCGGCCCGCCTCTGAGGCGCGGAGGTAGATCGAGGTTTCACAACAGGCCCGGTAGCCCTCGCGCGGGGAATAGGTTTTCGCCTCGGCCCAGCCGATCACCTCACCCCAGCGCTCGGCCACCAGCAACAGCTCCCGCTCGCCGAGCTCTTCCCGCTTGCGGCGTATCTGGGCCGTGTCGATGGAGCCAGCCAGCATGGACACCACCTCCAGAGTATTCGCTTCCTCCCAGATGGCGGCGATGGCCGAGTCGTCATAGGCCTCAGCCGCGCGGATCGTCAGTGCGCCAGGCGCCCTGGCAAAGTCCTCGATCCAGGCCAACAGCTGCTGCATGGCGGGAGCCACGCCAAGGCGTTCAAGGGTGGCGAAGCCCCCGACGTTGCCCACATTGATTTCACTGATCCGGGGCGTTCCGTCGTCGTCGAGCAAAAAGTCATACCCCAGGACATTGAGGCCCAGGCGACGGTAGGAGGGACTGGTGGCGGCGATCGCCGCAAGCTCCTCGTCCGAGACTGGGGCGGTCTCCGGTGATCCATCCTGGCTGAGATTGTTGACCCAATGTCCACTGGCGGAGCGGCGCTGGTAGGAGCCGAAGACCTCACCTGCCACCACCAGCACCCGCTTGTCCCCCTCCAGCGTGCGCGGCAGGTAGCGACTGAACAACAGCGGTTCGCTGTCGTCCTGCTCTAGGTATGCGAGGACGGACTTCAGGTCGCCGAAGCGATGCTCTCCGGGGATGGCCCCGTCAACCAGCAGCTGACCATGCTGGCGGCGAAGCCGGAATACGCCGCGACCACCCGTGCTGTTCGGACGCTTGGCGACAATCACACCGTGGTGATCCAGAAAGGCACCGATCGCTTCAGGATCGCGGCTGACCAACGTGGGGGGCAGGAATGGAGCTGCCAGCTCGCACAGGAAGGAAGAGCGCATCTGGCGGATCTTGCTGGCGGGCCTGTTCAGGAACCGGATGTGGGGCTCCCAGGTCTGCAGCGAATAGAGATAACCCAGCGGAAACGGCTTGAGGGTGCGGCAGAACACCAGCTGAAGCTCTTGCAACAACACTGGAATCCGCTTGGCGGTAGGCAGGTTCTCAAACGCCCGGTGGTCAAGCTCGCGGGGGATTGCTGAAGCCTCCAAGGCCGGTTCGATCCCCCCAGCAGGCTGGATCGGGCGCACCTGCTGCTGCTGAAGGTGAAAAGCCCGAAGCCCCTGATGTGCCGCAGCAGCCCGATAGAAGCAGGGCACCTCACTGGCCTCTCCTGGGTAGGCCTGAGGATCACAGATCAGCAGCAACGAAGCCGGATCCATGTGTCTGCTCATGACACCGGCAGCACCACGTTGTCGCCCTCAGCAGCCAGCACCATGCTGGCCAGCTGCTCCTGGGCCGGGCGTGGCCGCGGCTTGCCGAAGGCACTGATCAGCACCCCCACCATGATCACCCCGAATCCCAGCAGCTGATCCCGTGAGGGAATCGTATGGTTCAACAGGCTGGCAGCCGCCACAGCCAGTGCTGGTGCTGGTGTGGCCCAACGGCCGACGGTGATCGAATCCAGCTGATCGACACTGTCGTACCAGAGGTAGTCGGCAAGACAGATGATCAGGCTTGCGTAGATGAGCATGGCAATCCACAGCTGCCCTGAGAACAGATCGGCAAAGTGATGGGGACCGAAGACGCAACTTGCGATCACAAAGAAGATGATGCTTGAGGATGCATTTCGCATGAAAACCAGCACTGGAAGCGACACATCCTCTTGCAGCATGAGTTTGCCCGTGATCGCAGTGATGGCAAACACCACTGTGGAGAGCAGGATGAGAGCATCACCCTTTCCTAAACTGCCTTGCCCAGCCAGCACCGCCAGCAGCAGGGTGCCGGCGATGATGAAGCCGAAGCCGAACCATTCCGGCCTGGCAATGTGTTGGCGAAACACCAGGGCACCGGCAATGGCGAACAACACCGGAGCCAGACGGCTGAGCAGGATGGCATTGGTGGCGCTGGTGTAGGCCAGGCCGGTGAACACCAGGGCCGAAAGCAGCGAGGCCATGGCACCATTCACCACCAGACCCCATTGCATGCGTGGCGGCACTTCTCGCAGCTCGCTGACGATGCGACGTGGCCCGAAGAAGCAAAGAATCACCAGGGCGGCACAGAGATTGCCCACGAACAGCACATTGCAGAACGAGATCGGCGAGGGGCGGCCGCCGCTGAGTTCCACTCCCTTGGCCACCAGAAAGGCGATCACCGCGGGGCGCAGGGAGGCCAGGGTGCGTGACGCCAGCAGCTTGAGCCGTGGGTCGGAGAGGTGGAGGGATGGCATCATGCGGGTTGATAGGTGCTGGGATCAGCCCGCAGCAACACCAGGTTGTCCAGTTGGAGCAGCTGGCCCCTGACGCGCAAGCGATCGGCGATCAGGGGGGCGATGCGGCTGTTCACCGCTCCTCCCATGTTGTCGATCAGCAAAACATCGCGGCCACCAGGGCCAGCGCCATCGGTATGAAGCAGGGCGGGCACGCCACCACTGATGCAACGAATGGCACAGCCGCGGTGCGTTTTGCCAGCCCCGGGCTTCATCACGCCCGAAAAACACTTCGCATCGACGATCTCCCCCGTCAGCTCCACCGGACCGAGATCAACAGCCGCGGCAAGGCCCGGCAGGGGCTGTTTGGAGCCAGGTGGCAGCTTCAGGCGCATGCTCCGCCGCACGTTCATCACCCGCAGATCCCCCCGGGCGAACACGCTGCCCCGCAGTCGGACCCAATGGCCGCTCTGGGCCAGAACCGCGGCGGGTGGTGCTGTCTTGCCCGGCCCTGCCAGCAGCACCCGCCGGGTCGCTCCATGGTCGGAAGGCAGGCCGGTGGGCAGCAGCAGCTGGGGCGCCCCGGGTCCATCGAGCAGCCAGCCGGTCAGTGCCGGCAAGGGCAGGCGGCCACCGGGCCCGTCGGCGTCCTGGCCCCAGGGGAGCACGAGGCCCAGCAGCAGCGCGAGCGCCGTGAGCAGTGGCAACAACCACAGGAGCAGGCGTCGATGGCCCTGCGGCAGGGGGCGGTAGGGCACGAACATGGGCGGTGGAGGCACGGGTGCGCGGCTCACGGCAACCCCACGAACACCCGACCGCCGCGGATGGTGACCGGAAAGGTGGGCACCTTCTCCTGAAACGGAGGAGGAGACGCGCCGGTTTCCGGGCGGTATTCGTAGCCGTGCCACGGGCAGACGACACAGCCGTCGATCAGGCAGCCCTCCCCCAGTGGACCGTTCTGGTGCTGGCAGACGTTGGATAAGGCATGGACCCGATCGCCGTCACGGAACACCGCCACCCGCTCTCCCGCCAGAAACACCACAACGGCGCGGCCGTCCGGGATGGACTCCAGCGGCCCCACATCCACGCAGGGGGCTCCGGCCCCGTCCTGGATCAGCAGCGAGGCCATGCGCCGCTCCTTCCTCCACTCGCGCCAGCCACTCAGCAGATGCAGCCCCAGAACCCAGGCCAGACCGAGCAGCACGGCGCCAGCCAGCAGCGGCGAACGGTTGGTCTGGAGCGCCCCAAGCAACACATGACCAACCAGAGCGGCATAGGCCACGTAGACGGCCATGTGAATGGCCTTCCAGATCGGGGCGGTGAGGTTGACGAGCCAGAAATCATGGCTGGTGGCGGCCATCACGAACAGGATCACAAGCCCCACAAGACCAAGGGCTTCGAACGGAAACCGGATCAGGTCGTCATAGTGCCGATTGCTCGTCAACAGACTCAGCCAGGGATCGATCGGGGCAAAGCCGTGATACCAGGGCAGGGCACCGTGGAAACTCAGGGGCGGCAGCCACTGCGGCCAGCCGTTCACATGCAGCAGTGCCAGCACGAACACCAGCACGCCCATGTGGCGTCGGTTGAACAGCAGCAGGTGAAAGCGGGGATCAAGGCGACTGAGCGGGCCGATCGACAGGGTCACATGCAGCAGCACATAGGCAGCGCTGCCGAAGGCCCGGATCAACACCCCATCCCGCTCGAGCATCACGCCTGCCCGCGCGGCAATGGCAGCGCTCACCCCTTCAAACGCCAGCAGATAGGCGAACACCAAGCCCAGCAGGACGGCGTCATACATCAGTTTCCGCCGGGTCCACTGGACCGCCACGTAGCCGTGACTCATGGCCTGAGCACCAGGGACGCCGCCGCCAGAAGGGGCAGCAGCACGGCCATGGCGGTGACGATGGCGCGATGGGCCCGGCGACGGCTGGTGATCATGGACGCACCAGACGGCGATGGGCCGTGCGTTCCCGCGGGGGCGGGCTTCCCTGCCACCAGCGGCGCAGCAGCAGCGGCCAGAAGAGACTCACCCCTGGCAACAGAACAAGGCGAAAGCCAGGATGAAATCCATCCCTGGCTGCAGAGTCAATGCGCTGCACCCCGATGATCACGAAGGGCACCCCCACCAGCAGCCCCACCAGGAGGTAAGCCCTCACTCCCGCAATCAGCGTCCGCACCACAGCCACCAGAGGGTCCTGCATGGATGAAGTGAACGCGGCACCTTGTTGACGTTGTAGGTGGCCGGGTTGAGGACCGCAAGCCGAAGGGCGACATCCAGCCCCCGCAGGAGACAGGATGGTCCCAAAGGGCTCAGGGCAATGGCGGTGCTCGCTGTGCTGCGCCTCGCTGATCCGCGCCTGCGCCGGATCGCCATGCCCGTGGCCGGTGTGCACGCCCCTGGGGTGGGGCAGCTGATCGTGGGTCGGAACGAGACGACAGTGGCATGCAGCGGCGCGGGCCCCGCCGCTGCTTGGATCGGTGTGCCGCTGCGGGTGGTCCAGCGCGAATGCGACCGCCTCGATGGGGTGCGCTTCCCCGATCGTCTCAGCGATCCGGCCACCTTCGGGTTCATCCCCGAGCTGGATGGCCAGCCCATGGCCTCGCAGCTCAAGGATTCAGGGGTTGATCAGCGGGACGAGCATCCAGGCCAGCTCGCTTGCCAGCGCGACGATCAGCAGCCGCACAATCCACTGTCGGGCCCTGGGGCCCAGGGCCAGGGACGCACCCAGCCAGCCCCCGACGGCACTGCCCAGCATCAGGGGCAGGGCGGCAGCCCAGTCCACGTCCCCGCCCCTGGCGAACACCGCCAGTGAGGCCATGGAGGCCAGGCCGATCAGCACTGCTTTGATGGCATTGGCCTGTTGCAGGGCCACTCCGCCACCAGCACCAGGCTCACCAGCAGGTAGGTGGCCGCATCCAGCACGATCAGCCCCGTCCAGAAGCCAACCCCGGCCATCAACAGGTGCAACCGGGGCGTGATCGGCAGCGCGTCGGCTGATGGTCCGCCCACCAGCAGGCGCTGGGGCCTCAGAAGCACCAGGGCCAGGGCCAGCAGCAGGGCGATGTGCACCAGCAGACGGATGTTCTCCATCGGCAGTACCCCCGCCAGGAACGCACCGGCCAGTGCGCTCAGCACAAAGGTTGGGAGGAGCCTCAGCGTGAAGGCCCAGGGAATGGCCCCGGCGCGTTGAAATCGCCAGAACGCCGTGGCTAGGCCCACCAGCACTGGCAGTCGATTGGTGCCGTTGGCCACCGCCGGCGGCAACCCCAGGGCCAGCAGCAGGGGCAGGCTGATGGCCGAGCCACTGGAGGCTGCTGCATTCAGAAAGCCGCATAGAGCTCCTGCCGCGAGCAAGGCGATCCAGATGTGCATGGTGCTTGCAACGTGCGTGCATGGTGCCTGATCTCCCGAACCGGGCGGCGTTCTGTCTCACTCGGTTGTGACCGCCTCATTCTCTGGAGAAACGAGACCAGTCGCCGCCCAGGATCGGGGGCATCGTGTTGTTGGTTGGGGCTTCAGACCGATGCCCGTTCACCTGACGCGCCGGGAGTTGCTCCATGGGGGTCTCGCCGGCCTGATCGGCGTCACCGTCCTGCCGGGCCTCGCCCAGCAGCGTGCTGGGCGAGCCCCCCTGCCGCTGTCCCGCAGGCCAGCCTTTGCTGTGCCGGTGCCCGCACCGTTTAATGGCGCGTTGGAACTGGATCTGCCGGCGCACAGGCAGATCCTGCGGTTCTATCGGGAGGCCGGGGCCAACGCGGTGCTGGCGGTCGGCTCCACCGGTGAGATGTTCTCGATCACCTGGCCGGAAGCCCTGCAGCTCACCCGTTCCGCCAGCGCCGTGTTTGGCCCTGCGTGCACCTGGGCCAGCGTCAGCATCGGCCGCAGCGTGGAGTCCTGCCTGCGTGGCGCCGCGGAGCTGCGCCAGGCTGGAGCTGGGTTGCCGGTGGTCATCCCCCGTCTGTTGGCAGGAGCCGGCAGCACCGACGCGGATGCAGCGCGTCTCTTGCTGGCTGTGGGCCGCGGGGCAGGGGGGGCATTGGGGCTCTACGAAGCGATCACCCCGTTCCATCGCACCCTGCCCGCACCGCTGCTGGCCGCCCTGGCGGGCCAGGGCCGCTTTCAGCTGCTCAAGACCACGCAGGGTGCCGGGGGGCAGATGGCCGCGCTCGTGGCTGCCGTGTCCCCGGCGTTTTCCATCCTGGAGGCCAACACAGCGGATCTTTATGACGTGCTGCAGGCTGGCGCGAGCGGGGTTCTCGATTTCTGCGCCGCCTGTTTCCCCGAGCTCCTCGATCACCTGTGCCGCCAGTGGCCAGACCCCGCCCACCGTCCATCGCTGCAGCGGCTCTGCAGCTGGGTCGGCGACACCGATGGCCTGCTGCTTGGATCGCTGGCCTTCCCCCGGGGGGTCAAGGCCGTTCTGGCAGCCAGGGGTCTCGCGATTCAACCGTTCAGCCGTCAGTCCGTGGCTGACCTGACGGTCGATCAGAACGCCGAGGTGCAGGATCTGGTGCGGCAGTTTCAGGCGCTGTGTCAGGACCTCGGTGTGCGCCGACTGATCTGATGTGTGCCGACTGATCTCAAGAGCACTCTGGGTGCCTGTCGGTTCAGCGCAGCAGTCGTTCCAGGGCAAGTGCAACGGAACTCACCGCCGCCCGGGCGGTCGAGTAGGCCATGCGCATCGGGCCCACAAGCGCCACCTGCCCTTCGCCGCCGCTGCCCGTGCGGTAGGGCGCCTGCACCACCGCGCAGTGGTGCAGGGCGGGGTCGGGGTGCTCGCTGCCGATCCACACCCCCTGGCGCTCGGGGCTTGTCACCTGGGCGCTCTGCAGCAGGGTCTGCGGTTCCTCCTCCACCAGCTGCAGCAGGGGGCGCAGGCTGTCGCTGCGTTGGAACTCGGGCTGGCTCAGCAGCCCTCCCAGACCCATCGCCACGGACCCATCCCGATGGCCGGCCTTGGCGCGGTCGTGGCTGGTGAGGCCCTGACGCAGCACCTCGCCGCTGAGACGCAGGTGAGGCGGAAGACTGGCCCAGTCGAGCCGGCCCAGCTCGAGCTGGTTGCCGGCCCAGCGCTCGAGGGCGCCCAGCTCGCCGCTGGCATCTTCCGGCAGCCGCAGGTTCAGGCTGCTGGCCACCGCCGCGTTCTCCACGAGGAACACCAGCAGACGGTCGCCACTGGGCACCAGCCGCAGGGCCTGCAGGCCGGGGCTGTTCTGCTGCGGTCGGGTGATCAGGCTGAGCAGGCCGGTGAGATCCGCCAGGCGCCGGGCCAGGTGCAGCAGCAGATCATCCAGGGCGGCCCACTGCAGGCTGAGGCCCATCAGTTCGCGCTGCAGTTGCTGCGCC
>Ga0164292_10000808_pt1 | contig 24869 bp, 29 predicted proteins | sample GEODES117metaG_FD_111486 | JGI IMG/M metagenome (GOLD analysis project Ga0164292, IMG submission 111486) | Eutrophic lake water microbial communities from Lake Mendota, Wisconsin, USA - GEODES117 metaG | ecosystem: Environmental > Aquatic > Freshwater > Lake | place: USA: Lake Mendota...
GCTCCGCACTATATGGCATGGGAACCGCACTAGGGGCGGCTCAAGCCACATCTGACATGGTTCAAGCGCAGCTATTAATGCAGCGTACCGCAGCTAACATGCCGCTTGACCCAGGCTTATCAACCCGTGATTATTTAACTGGCTCAAGCCTAGACCCTAAAGCTTCTCGTTACGAATACGCCCGCCGTAGTACTACACAAATGGCAAAAATGGGCCAAGCTAACAGCAGTATGGATGCGTTTAATGCGATGACTGCTGCTCAAAGCTACGGTTTGACAGGTACTAATTACTTGCAAAACGCAAACAACCCTTCTAAGTTTGAAGGCAGTATTGCAGCACAAATAGCAAACACCTCTAATTTAACTCCAGGTATTGGCCTTGAAGGCATGACCCGTGCAGCTGGCGGAATGCAAAAAGGCCGCAATGTAAATATGCTTAAAGGTGTTGGCATAGAGATCCGCGACTCTAATGGAAACATGAAGGGCCCAGAAGAGATTATTAATGATCTTTGGAAAAAGATTTGCCGTGATTACTCTGGCGCGTACGGCTCAGGAAAAACACCATCTGAGCGTGAAATACAAATAGGTTTTCAACAAGGAAACTCCATGGACCAGCTGGTTCAGAATATGTTTGGAGACGACCCTTTAATTTATATGACTATTAAAAATGGTCTTATTTATAAAGCCAAAAGCGGTGGCGGCGCCATTACTAAAGAGGATGTAACTAAGTTTGGTATGACCACCGACGCAGTTAACACTTTTGCAATGAAACAGGCGCTTGGCACACAACAGCTTGGTTTAGTGTCTAATTTTGGAGCTGGCGCGTACAACGTCACACAAACGGGGCTTAATTTTGTAACAGGCACTCTAAACGCAACAGATGCTGCGGCTGGGCCTGGAGCTGGACCGTTAAAGGTGCTTAACGGAATTGCTGCAATCATGCAAACACTTGGCGGCGCTGCTGGCGGTGCTGGTTCAAGCCTTATGAAGTTCTTAATGGGAATTCTCGGTCTTCAGGGCAAAGCAACAGGTGGGCCAGTAAACGATAAACAACCGTATATTGTTGGTGAAAAAGGCCCTGAGCTTTTTGTTCCTAAAGTTGATGGAACAATTATTCCTAATCATGATCTGCCCCCAGGCGTTAATCGCTACAACGGCGGAGGAGTTAAAGCTGGTGGCGCTGACACCGCTAAATTATTGTATGACTACCTTGTTAATACAGGTGGTTTAAGTAAAGGCGGCGCTGAAGGCGTTATAGGCAACCTTATAGCGGAGTCTGGTCTACGCCCTACAGCCCTTGGGGACAGCGGCACCGCTCACGGTATTGCTCAATGGCGTCATAGCCGTTGGGACAATCTTAAAAAGTTTGCTAAAACAAAAAACCTTGACCCTAACGAGCTAGAAGCACAAAAACTATTTTTATTAAAAGAAATGCAAAGTTACCCAAGCATGATGAGGCTACTTAAAGACCCAGATACCTCTAGAGTTGACGCTGCTTACTCGTTTATGACAGTTTTTGAACGTCCTAGAGATCAAAGCTGGGCTCATGCCGTTAAACGAGCAAATCTTTATGGAAAATATGCCAGCGGTAACTCTGGGAGCAATGTTACAACTACTAGTAGTTCTGCATCTACAGATAGCGCAGTTTTGGATGAAAAGGGTATTGCAGCAGTTAACAAATATTTAGGTAAAGACTTTGGTGACGCTTATAAACAATATTTAAAAACTGGCGAAATTGGAAATATTAGCCTTGCAGGCCTTGTTGGAGGCGGCGCTGCTGGAGCAGGCCTTGCTGCAACGCTTGGTAGCGCAATAACCAACAACTACGGCGGAGTTACATTTAATATGAACGTTCTAGGCGGGGATCCTAAAACTCTTGAAAGCACGTTTAAGGGCTGGTTTGAAAAGCTTAAAACAGGAGAAGGGGTGAGTGGTAAATAATGTATTTAGCAAATATGATCCACGACGAAAGTTCGTACGTAGGAACAACAGCGGCCGCAACAGTTAATGTAACTTTGCAAAACGAAGCTAGACGTATTGCTTTAGGCCTTCCTAAAGGTGCTTTAATTGACACGCCGTTAAATGACCGCCAATATGACATTTACGTAGAGACTTATGCAAAGCTTTTAGAAGCAGCAGCCAAGGAAGTAAACACAGCTTCAGGGCCTGTAACAAAATATATTGGAGTCTCACAGCCTACAGCCAATTACAAATGGAACTTGCCACCACATAAATGGAGTTTGCCTGTAAGGCCTACAACTATGGATCCAGAATTTGTAGGAGCTAACGAATATGATTCTTTTCATGGCCTTCGTCGTGGACGTATCTGGTTTTGGGCGGGTGTGCGCGACACCGCTGAGTTAACTGCAGAAGGTATTAGAAAATTAACAGGCGGAACAGCTGTAGAGGGCTCTTCCGATACTCCAAATACTCAAGTAGACAACGACTATGCTTTTCAATTTCTTTGGAACCCTACGACTATTAGCACAAGCGTTGTACGAAACATGGAAATTACACCAAACCAAGCTGACACATTAAAAGTTGTTGCTGGCGCATTTCCTGGCCAAGAGACTGTATCTTTAAACATAATGTTAGATAGAGTAAACGACTTTGCTTGTATCAAGGCAAGCTCAGGAGCAAACTCTGTTGTAAAAAATATAAATCCTGATGATCCAGCGTCTTTTACACCTGTTCAAGGGCTTCTTAGTAACAACTATACTGGGTTTTCTTCGTATTACACTGGTAATAGTTACCCTGTGCAGTCAAATGAAAAAACTATTGAAGAAAAAATATCTGATTTAATGAATCAAGGCACAATGGCTGATTTAGAGTATTTGTTTAAAGCAATTAACGGCGGCTACGCGTGGAAAAACCTTTTAGGTAAGAAAACTGCAAACATTGGTTTCCTCATGCCAACCCTAATGGGTATTCAACTTGGACCAACTCTCGATAGTTTAAACTATGTTGGTTGGGTTACAAATATTGGCATCAACCATACAGATTTTACTGAAAACATGATCCCGATCAGAACAACAGTTTCATTAAGTATTGAATGCTTCTCTGGCTCAGGAAATGAGGCATCGTAACTCATGTCTATTTATAAAGGCTCTCGCTATGAATATTCAACAATTGATTATGTGGCAACCAAAGCTCCTTACATAGAAAAACCACTTGTTCTGTACTCTTTTTCTAACTTAGGTTTAGTTAACTTTTGGGAACACGTTTATGTGCAAGGGGAACGCCTAGACCAAATCTCTTATAAGTATTATAAGCGGCCTGAGTACTGGTGGATAATTCCAGAATACAACCCATATATTGAAGATATTAATAATATAACGCCAGGTACTGTACTACGGATACCTAATGTTTAAATTTATATCTATTGAGTTTCCAGACGCTAAAGTGTCCCCAAAAACGATTTACAGAGCGACTATCACCCAAAAACGGTACCACCACGAAACTGCGGTAATTGAGTTTAAAGATTGGGGGGCTGAGTACGATTCAATATCTCCTGGGTCGCCTGTAAGAATGGTAATTTCAAGCACTGGGGTAGGTAAAAGAAACTTTTATGGCTATGTGCACCATTTAAGCGTTGATAGAACCCCAGGCAAAAACTTTACAGAAGTTACTATTGTTGGTGGATCGTTTCCAATGAAACAAAGACGGCAACGAGTATACAAAGAAACAACAGCCGATCAGATAATTAAAGAGATAGCGGCCTCTTATAATATGGCCTGTTATGCGGTTGCTTACCCTCGCGTGTTTCCTCAAGTTTCTCAAGCAGGGTTATCCGACTGGGAATTTATGGTAAATCTTGCAAAACAATGCGGATACTCTTTAAGAACAGAAAACACAGAATTGTATTTTCAACCAATTCTTGAAGACTATACTAAATACAGAACAGAAGCACCTAAATTTGTACTACGATCAGCGTCACACCCAGACGGGTCTAGCCTGTATTCGTTTACTCCAACAATAAGTGAGTCCATGCCATACGCGGAAGGCACAAAAGCAGCCATTGCAGTATCTGGCGTTGATGTTTTAGGCCAAGTTCCGATGTCTGTAGCCCAGCAAGTTAGAAATAAAACAACTAGAACTAAAAAACAAATAGAATTCTTTGACTTGTTTGCTACAGACATTGTTGCTCAAACTCCAGAGGTAGCTAAATATGAAGCTGAAGCTGCCGAAAATAGAGCTCATTTTCCATATAGAGCAACCGCAGAGGTAATTGGTTCTCCCGAACTTCGGCCAGATATGCCAATATATGTAGAAGGCGTTGGCGCCCCTTATTCTGGCTACTGGATAGTGTTAGAAACAGAGCATAAAATTATTGAAAAAAATAGAAATGTTTTTCAATATACAACGGTTCTCCACCTTGGAGCAGACTCTTTAGGCTCATCTGACGTATGGACAGATAGCAAAACTGTAATTTCTCCCTCAAAGTATCCAAAAAGAACTGTAATACCAAATGTAAAGCAAACAAAAGTTAAACCTGTAACAGCGTTAAATACAAAAATAAAAGTAGGGGCTGCTACAAATAAAGGTAGTTTTGGAACTATAGAAAACAGAGCTAACGTAAATAATAATGCCAGAGCAGGTGCCCCTAGCACTTGGGCTACCCTTACAAAATCATTAGATATATTAATACCTGTAGTTAAAAAACCTGTGGTTATTGTAAACAGATTAGCTATAAAAAGAATGGAGGGCTAATGGAAAAACACTATGGACTATATTTAGGGTTTTGCGTAGACAATCTTGACCCAGATAACAGAAACCGTATAACACTTAGGGTTCCTCAAATATTTGGAGAAGCCGCGGTTACCACCTGGGCTTTGCCATGCTCTCCTGTAACCTCTAACGCAAACCACCCTGACCATCAAGAACACACCGCTGCTCAAATTGCTGCACTCTTAACTACCACCTCTATCTCTGTAACTGACTCTGGAGGCGATACCGAGACTATTCCAGCGTTGACGGTGGTAGCAAAAGCAGGAGCAACAACCCTTAAACACCCTAAAAAAACAGCTGCGGATATTGATGAGCGTTGGAACGACCCTCAAGAAACAAATACCACGGCAGAGCACGCCCCCCACAGAATAGTTCCAAAAATCAACCAACCTGTGTGGGTTATGTTTGTTGCAGGAGATGCTAATTTTCCAGTATGGATGGGAGTTTTAAATGACTAGTAAAGCGATAGCGCTTCCATTTTCAATTAATGAGGTTGGCGGAATTAATTACGCAACAACTGAAGCCAAGATTTGGCAAGATCGTGTGCTTATTGTTGTAATGACTAACTTAAACGAGCGAGTTATGAACCCAACTTTTGGAGGCAACGTTGGCCTGTCCCTCTTCCAAAACATAAATGACGCTATGACTGTGATCCAACAATCAATTTCTTTGGCGTTTAGCCGCTGGCTTTCGCCGCTAACTTTAATATCTGTAAGCGGATACATAGATCCGATTGAGGCTAGATTAGTGTTGGAAGTTAATTATAAACTTCGTGATGCTGACAATGGGCAGAGTGTAACGATAAAAACTGCTATCCTAAGTAGGGCTGGCGATGTGCTGTTGGAGGTAAGAAATGACTGATATTAACTACGTACCGCAAATAGATTACACTTCTAAAGATTACACGTCTATTAAAGAAGATCTAATAGATCTTATTCCTGCTTTTGTCCCTTCATGGACTAACAGAGACCCTGCAGACTTTGGCATGGCTTTAATTGAATTGTTTTCGTATATGGGCGACATTCTTAACTATTATATTGACCGATCTGCAAACGAAGCGTTTATTGGGACAGCCAGCCAGCGTGATAGCGTCCTTCAGATCTCTCGTCTTTTAGGATACAACCCAACTGCAGCGACCGCAGCTACAGTTACTTTAACTTTTTACAACTCATCTGCTAGTACCATAACTGTACCCGCAAAAACTCAAGTTGCTACAACCCCGTCCTCAAATGGGTCGTTGACTCAAATTATCTTTGAAACCAACAGTCAAGTGGTTGTTCCTGCAAAGGTTGGAGCAGTTGATGGGAGCATTACAGTAACTGCTACTCAAGGGTATACAGTGACCTCTGAAGAGGTTGGAACCTCTACTGGAACTATTAATCAAGTCTGGAAACTTCAAACAGCTCCTTTAATTGCGGGATCAATTTCTGTGGTAGTTGGCAGTAAAAACTTTAGCGAAGTTCCTTATTTAATTGATTACAATAATTATGACCCTGTATTTTCTGTATATACAAACGCATCTGGATCTTCTTTTATTCTGTTTGGCGATAACATTAGCGGAATTGTTCCAGACCCAGGCGCGTTAATCTATGCAACTTACCGTGTTGGCGGCGGCGTTGCTGGAAACGTAGCTGTTGGGGCAATTACTTCTATTCTTAACAACACCTATGCTGGTTTAAGAGTTAACAACTTAACCGCAGCAAGCGGGGGTTCAGAGGAAGAAACAACAGATTCAATTAGAGTTAACGCTCCATTAAGTTTAAAAGCTTTAAACAGAGCGGTCTCTTTAGCTGACTATTCAGCGTTAGCTACAGCTGCGGGCGTTGCTAAAGCAAACGCTGTTGCTGATGTATACACAAGTGTAACTATTTATTATGCCCCTTCTGCAGGAGACTTGGGAGTAGAAGTTGACGGCGTTACCCCATCTACCGTGTTTAATAACTTTAAAACTACGCTTACTTCATTTTTAACTGGAAAAGTGCCAGCAAACACAACAATAACTTTTCAGCCGCCAACTTACGTAGCTACTAACATAACCGCAACAATTACAGTACTTCCGCAATACAGAAGAACATTACTAGATACTGCGGTAACTGCGGTTTTAACTGAGCTATTAGCTTTTGATAACGTAGGCTTCCGCGACACAATTACGTTAACTGACGTTATAAGCGCTGCAACATCTATTGAAGGAGTAGCTTTTATACAAGTTGAAAAACTTGTAAGAAACGACGCCGACTTAACATACACCATCTCTAATAAAGCAGCGTCTGGTACCGTGGCTACGCTAACTACTAGTGCTACACACGCCTTAACTCAAGGAAGTACCGTAAAGGTTACTGGCGTTGACAGCACGTTTAATGGCACGTTTGTTGTTAAGTCGGTAACGTCTACAACGTTTACCTACGATCTAATCTCCGCAGTAGTTAGTAGCGTAGCCGCTTCAGGCGCCGTTACTAAACTAGTTACCGCCTCAGTAGTTTGCGCACCTAATGAGATCCCAAAGCTTGGAACTTTATCTTTGACGTTCAATGGGGGAATTAATAACTAATGGCTCGGTACGGTATAAATTATTACGGCCTATCTACGTATGGTACTGAGACCGCCGTTGCGTATGCCGCAAATAACTTTACCGCTACTTCAGGGGCTGTTGGCCTACAGACTACGCAATATGGAGCAATTACACTCAACTGGAATAGCCCTGCAGGTAACTGGTCAAAGATAAAATTAGTGCGCAACTCTTACGGATTTCCTGTAAGTGAGGTAGACGGCACAGAACTAGATCTTAAAAATAATAGTATGTTTGAAGCCTACAAAGAAAATGACCCTACAAGCTTTATTGACCAAAACCTTGCTAAAAATGCTTTTTATTACTATTCTTTATTTGTTTTTGAACGAATTAACTATAAATGGATTCGCGTAGGAAACGCTATTGGCCTTTCTGTTGAAGACTACGGCTATGCCGACAACCTGTACAACTTTTTGCCAGAAATTTATAAGATTTCTAATTTAAATGAAGTGGCTGGCGAGTCTAGTAACCAGACTCTTTACAATTTCTTGTCTATTTTTGGGTTTGAGTTAAATAAATACCACACATTAACTAATTTATTAATTAACAGGCATGACACCTCTAAATTAAATGGGTTACTTTTGCCTTCTTTACTACAACAGTTTGGCCTTCAATACGAACCAGAAATAGGATATCAACACGCTCGTATTTTGGCCCGTGATGTGGGTCAGCTGTACAGGTCAAAAGGCACGGTTGACGGATTAAGAGAGTTTTTAAAAGCGTTTACTGGGTGGGCTGTTCCTACCATTGCTAACGTACCTAACCCAACAATCAATGGAATAACTGTTAGTAAAAATTTAATGCTTGATTACAACGACTCATCTTTTGAAGAGTCTGTAGGCCATTGGGCAAGCAGCGGATCGGCAAACCTCTACTGCCTTAAAGTTAAAGACGTTAAAACATTTGCTTTGACTAGTAACGTGGCAACCCTTGACATAGGAACCCACCAATACAACGTTGGAAATTATATTTTTGTTTCTGGGAGTTCTTTGCCTTTGTTTAATCAAAGTACTGCAGTTGCAATTACCGCAGTCACCGCGACTACAGTTTCCTTTTCGTTAACTGGCTCAGACCTAACCTCTATGAACGCTTGGAACGCCTCAACTGAAAGTTATCCACAAGTATCTCCGTCACCCGCCCCTTGGGATGAACCAACAACTCCAGTTTTATATCCAAATAAACAACTTGGAATTATGGCTGTTAAAAACTCAAGTGTGACGGCAGGAACTGTAACTTTAGCTTGTGGGGCAAGTGCCTCTATCATTAAAGGCATTCCTGTTGTTGCAGGCACAGCCTATTCATTTAGCATCTATACCGTTAATTCAACTACTACACGTAATGTTACTGTAGGTATTACTTGGTATGATCGATTTGGTGCTTCTATTTCTTCAGTTACTGGATCGGCTACCGCTAGTGGTACAGGAGCGTTTTCTGCCCGTGCAACAGTAATTAACAAAACAGCCCCAGCTACAGCTTATTATGCTGTACCTACTATTTCTATCGCTGCCCTTGCGGGGTCAGCTAGTAATGAGTATCAATACTTTGATTGTGCGCAATGGGAAGCTAGCGCAACAGCAACTGATTTTGATGAGGCTCGGCAACTCCATTTAACTTTAAAAGCGACACGAATTAATGAACTTTTAAATCCTCGTTTTGGGTTAAGTAGTGGAAGTTACGCTTCACCTACAGTAGCTCCTTGGGTTATATCTGGGTCAGCCGCTACTGTAACAATTGATGAAGCCGCTAAACAACCAGAAACTACCTCATGGCAAACGCTTTATAAAACTTTAACTTCTAGCGTGGCTAGAGTAGAAACTTTATATACAAACGATTTTAAAGTTGGCGACAAAGTATATGTATCTGGTGTTGGCACCTCATTTGATGGAGTTCAAACAGTAACCGCCGTTGGAGAGTCTGCTTTATCTGGCGGAACAGTAACAAACTATTCTTATATAGAGTATTCGGTTTCGGGCAGCCCAGCAAACGTTGCCCGCACCGCAGACGTTGACGGCGTTGTATGGTTAGCTGGTAATGCTTTAAACCTTGCAGCTACTGCGTCTGGTACCGTTAATGTTAAGTCTTGGGACTCCTCAACTAGCTCTCACCTTATGCCAATTCATTATCCAGACACCTCATACACATTTAGCATCTACGCTCAAAGAGATACTAATAATGAGTCTGTTACCGTTTCCATTAAGTGGTACACCTCCGCGGCAACTCCTGTTTTAATTAGTACATCTACTAGTAGTGCTTTTACAATTACCGCCTCTGGAAATGATTGGAATAGGCCGTATATAACCGCCGTCGCGCCAACAACCGCCGCATATGCAGTTGTTAGTCTTGACTGGCAAGCGGCAAATGGTAGAACCCTTCGGTTAGATTCGGCTATGTTTGAAAACACCCCAATTGTGTCTTGGTACTTTGATGGCTCAAGCGGTTATGGGGGAGCTATTCCAGATTACGAATGGCAAGGCACAGCAAATGGCTCTCGCAGCCACTACTACAAAAACAAGTTTGCTATCCAAGATAGAACTAGCAACAGCACGTTTAAAGATAAATTGCCTCTAGGCTCTACTGTGGCAATTTACCTATCTCAGCCAAAAACGTAACACCTGTGCTAGTGTGCGTCCTCCCTACCAAGGAGGCCACATGGACAAATATTATGTGATAGTTGCAGGAAGCGGCTCAACTAGCCGTGCAAATCTAGAAGCGCTTATGGAAGATCATTTTTACGCACATGGCGCAGACGGTGTTGTTGTTTTACCTTATGAAATAAAACCAAGTCAAGGGCAGGTATTTGCTGCTCAACTGGCTAAAGATAAAAACAAAGAGTTAATTGTTTATACCAAATCAGGTAAGTTTGAAGGCCTACCGACATCAACTATGGTTGAGGGCTTAGCTAAAGATGCCGCAAATGACTTTAAAAAAGAAAAAGCTTTTGCGTTTCTATTGTGGGATGATGAAGACCCTAACAGCGTAAACCTACTGGCCGATCTTGATGGCATTCCGTGCTTTGACTTAACAGACGGATTAAAAAGTATGTCATCGGCAGACGTTACCCGTATGGAAGCGCCAGTAATCCCTGAGCAAGAAACTATTAAGGTAGAATCTGAGCAGGTTGATGATGAGGAAGAGGATGAAGAAGAAGACCTCTTTGAAGAGGAAGAGGTTGATGAGGCCGAAGAGGAGATTATGGAGAATCTCTATTACGGGATTCAAGCCATAGCCCAAATCTTTGCTCAAGCCTTAGTAGAAGCTATGGCGGATACCCCAAATAAACCCTTAAAGGGCCCTGAGGCGTGATTACAGGCTTACCCCTAGAGGTGTTACAGGAAATGGCTAGACGAACCCGTGATAGAGGCGCTGAGCCACTTTCTAAGGCCCTTGGGATTGGTAGAGATAAGGTTCAAGCTGCCATAACTTACCTACGTAATATCGGGGCAATTGAGACAATTAACATAAAGCTCGCAAATGGCAGCCCAATCAAAAGCATCAACATAACCGAATTAGGTGATGAATTGCTAGGGCATACAGTCAGGGCATACAGCAGGGCATACGTACAGCAATCTGAGCAGAATAGCTATATACCCAATATAGCTTATTCATATATAAGTAAACCGAATAGCGAACAGGGTTCGCGGGAGGCACACATGAGTGAGTATTACTACGATGAGGATGAGCGCTTAGAGGCGCAACGTAAGTTTCGCGAAAAGCAGCATACTGAAAAAGTAGGAGCACATGAGGCTAGACGTCAGCAGAGGATGATTAAGCGCAGTCAATCTAACGCGGTTAGTTGGTCTTCCACAGATTCCGCATTTGAGTTTGCCGAGCAGATGCACAGCCTGTGGCACATTAAGCCTTGGCAAGTGACCCGTAGCCGTTTTAGGTATGCCCTTGATGCTAAACGTAAAGAGTTCAACACCGATGGCTCTATCGAGCTGGAGATGATGAAGTTATTTTTTAGCCAGATCAAGCACGAAACACAGCTCATAGATCCTGAGATTGTTTGGAAACGTTTTATTGTTCAGTTCCATAACTTGCTTACCGAGGTTCAGCGTTCTAAGGTTACTGCCGAAGAGATTGAAGTTATTAAAGAGAAAGCCAAGCGTTCTTTGGAATGGATGGATAATGTTTAAACTTGATGAGTTAAAAATTCGCCGTCGTTCATGGGTTCAAATGGCTAACGTACCAACCGCACGTCTTGGTTGGACTTTAGAAGACTGCACTGAGGTTAACGATGAAGATCTCACCATGATTAGAAAATGGCTAGACGCCGTTAAGAATAAAAAAGTAATTAGAGCTGTTGGCTCAAACGGGTGCGGTAAAGGACTTATGTTTTGGGGCACGCCAGGGCACGGTAAAACCACTTTAGCTTTATCAGTTATACAAGAGGTAATGGCTAAATTCCCTCTTGATGCGTTTGATGTTAAAGATAACGGACCTTTAATTCGCCCTTGTTATTTTGCAACGTTCAACGCCATCTTAGATTTAAAGGGGGCTATGATGGACGGCCCAACTGACGACCAAGAGGTGGTTTACTCAGGAATGCTTGGGGAATGCCGAAATGACGCCTATAACATCAGAATTCTTGTTATAGACGATGTTGGCAAAGAACATGCTAGTTTAAGCGGGTGGCAAAAAAATATGTTACATCATGTTTTACGTACCAGATTCAACAACGGATTGCCTACTATTGTTACCACTAACATTGAGTTAGAAGATTGGGCAGGTCTATACGGTGACGCTACAGAGAGTTTTGCCAACGAAGCTTTTGGCTACCTCCCCATCACCTCTAAGCGTGGGGACTTACGACGATGAGGGAGCAAAACGTGAGTCAACCAACTAATCGTTTAGTACAGGTATTTTTAAGCCAATCTCAAACACCAGGCCCTGGGATCTTTGAAGTAAGCGCTAATGATGTTGGCGCTTTAAAATGTACTTGCCCTGGATACAACGCTCGCAAGTCTTGCAAGCACACAAAATTTGTACAGACTAGAATTGATAAGAATAAAGGAAGCTATCCGTTAGAGATATCAAGTCGTGCTACAAAAGAAGATGCTTTAAAAGCAAAAGGATCAAACGATGAGTTTCGCGACTTTGTAATTAAGTTTGGAAAAATAGAGGTTTACTAATGCTTAAAGGGGATATCAGTAATGAGCTCCCGCAAAGAATAATAGTAGTAGCCGACGTATTCTTAAATGTAGAGCGAATTGTAAAAAAGAAATTTAAAGTTTTTCCAGTTGTTACCGTTAATAAAAGTACTAGACGGGAAATATTAAGTTATTTGTTTTTATTAACTAACAGGCGCGGGGTAACTCTTGAGCTTGTTTCATTTGATTTATCTGAAGAAGAACTAAACGAGGTCATGCTTGTGCTTGACAAGATGGGCACTAACCCATTTAGATATTGCACTACATACGATAGGTTTGAACAGTTAGTTGTTGAACTTCCGTATAGACCTGAAGTTATAGGCGTGTTAGATTTACCAACTCGTTTGCTACGATATGGACACTGGGGATTGGACTTCAATAGCTTATGAACAACGACGCAAGATTAATTAGTAAGATAGTTGAAGATAGAAACATAGGCGTTGCACTAGAGCGCAATGTAAACGAGCACTGGTTTGCTGATGTAAACGATAAGAAGATGTTTCGTTTTTTACACGCCCACTACACCAATTATCAAGAGTGCCCAAGTCTCGACGTTATACTTGAAAACTTTCCAACTTATCAAACATTAGGTATACAAGATCGTATTGATTACTTAATTGATAGGGCTGTTGAAAGTCGTCGTAAAGCCTCTGTCATTAAAACCATTGATGAGGTTTTATCTTCTATTGAAAAAAACCAAGACCATGAAGGCGCTATTATTTCTATGGAGCGCGGGTTAATTAGGTTAGAAGAAGAGGGCCTTACTAAATCTAATGATTTAGAAATTACAGATGCTGCTAAGCACGCCAAAGAAGAGTACGAGTTTCGCAAAGCAAACCCAGGGTTACTTGGGATGGCTACAGGGTTTCCTACTATGGATGAGGCAACTTCTGGCTTACAAGGCGGCCAGTTAATTGTTATTGTGGCTCCACCAAAGACTGGTAAATCAACTTTGGCGCTACAAATTGCTTTGAATGCGCACCTAAATGGCAAAGTTCCAATGTTCATGTCATTTGAGATGAGCAACGCTGAACAGAAGTCTCGGTACTATGCGATGCGCGCTCGGATATCTCATCGCCGCCTTATGACAGGAACATTAGCCCCAGATGAGGAGACTCGTTATTTTAGAGTTGTTGAGGGTATTGAATCTATGCGAGATCGTTTTTGGTTTGTAGATTCTTCTGGCGGTCAAACAGTCGGGGCTGTAACAAGTAAGGTACAGAGCAAGAACCCAGATATTGTATTTATTGACGGCACTTACTTGATGATTGATGAGCAAACTGGTGAGTCAAACACCCCGCAGGCAATTACCAATATTACTCGTTCATTAAAACGTTTAGCTCAAAAGATTAACAAGCCTATTGTTATCTCTACCCAAGCTCTTACTTGGAAGATGAAAAAGGGGCAGGTAACCGCAGACTCAATTGGTTACTCATCCTCATTCCACCAAGACGCAGACGTTATCTTTGGTCTACAACGAGAAGATGAAAACGTAGATGACACCCGATTACTTCGTGTTGTTGCTAGCCGTAATGGTGGCCTTAGCGAAGTATCTCTGATGTGGGATTGGAACACAGGGCATTTTCGCGAGATTAGCGATGATGACCTATGAGTAAAGTTCAAGATAACAAAGGTTATTGTAGTGAATGTGGCAACTGGTCAATTGAATGTAAAACTATTACGGTCTACGCCAATTTAGAAAAAGTTTGTTTAACTTGTAGGAATAAATACAAATATGACAATTGATGAGATGCAAGACACACTTGCTCGCCTTGGCATTGAGGTATTAGATACTCGCGGGGATGAGATTAACGGTTACTGTGCCGCGCACGAGCAGCGTACAGGCCATATAGACCATAACCCTTCTTGGTGGATTAACTCTGACTCAGGCGCTTTTATTTGCTTCTCCTGCGGTTGGAAGGGGAACCTGTACTCATTAGTTAGTTATATACAAGATATTGAGTACGCAAAGGTCGGGGATTGGTTAGGTTCTGCCGCTAGTCTTACTGCTCGCTTTAGTAGATTAACAAACGCTATTAAGCGCAAACCTATTGAGGATGTAACAGTTGTTACTGAGTCGATGCTATCCGCTTACATACAGGTTCCAGAGTATGCGCTTGAGGTTCGTGGGTTATCTGCAGAGAGCGCTGCTAAGTACGGGCTTTTATGGGATGAGCGCGCTGGTAACTGGGTTATTCCTATTAGAGAGCCCTTAACAGGTACTCTATTAGGATGGCAAGAAAAAGGGTTTTCTCACCGTTATTTTAATAATAGACCTGTAAAAGTAAAAAAGAGCGGTAGTTTATTTGGATATGAGCATTACAAAGGCGGAGATATGATTGTTGTTGAGTCCCCGCTGGATGTTGTTAGGCTTAGTTCTATCGGTATTGAAGGCGCAGTTGCGACCTATGGGGCCATAGTGTCTGCCGCCCAATTCAATCTAATACGTGGCGCCGATAGAATCATTTTTGCTATGGATAACGATGACGCTGGAAAAGCGTCATCTCAAGCCTTACTAGAGCTGTGTAAGCAAATGGGTGTAGAGTGCTGGTTATTCAATTACAGCGGTATTGATTTAAAAGATGTAGGCGGCATGAGTAGGTCAGAGGCTTTGACTGGTTTATCTACCGCACGTCATCAGTTACGAGGAGTAGCAAAATGATTATTGGTCTTTCAGGGTACGCGCAATCAGGCAAAGATACTTTGGCTGGGATGCTTATTGGCCTTCACAAATATGAGAACAGATCTTTTGCTGACCCTATACGTAAGTTGTTGTATGAAACAAACCCTTTAGTAAAAGATGAATATAGGGTTAAAAGTGTTGTTGATGCGTATGGCTGGGACAAAGCTAAAGTAGAGTTTCCAGAACTTAGAAATCTTCTTCAAACTTTAGGCGTTGGGGCCCGTCATGTATTTAACGACCAGTTTTGGGTAGATCAAGGTTTAGCTGGACTATCTGCTGGTGACAAGGTAGTTATTACTGATGTTAGGTTTCCAAATGAAGCAGATGCTATTAAAAATTTAGGTGGTCAAATTTGGCGCATTAAACGTCTTGGCATCGGCGCTGTTAACGAACACGTCTCTGAGACTGCTATGGACGGCTACAAAGTTGACCAGATTTTTATAAACAACGGTTCTATTGAAAACCTTATGTCTTTGTTACAAGCTCGTATGAGGCAGTTTGTATGACGCAATATTGGTCTTGGTTACTTGCCGTTATTGGTGTAACTGGTATTTTCTTTGTAGGCAGAAAAACTGTGTGGGGGTGGTTAGTGCTCCTTGTTAATGAGGCTATTTGGATTGTTTACGCGGTTACTACAAAGCAATACGGATTTATTGTTTCTGCTATAGCGTACGCTGCTGTTTATATTAAGTCCTTTATCCACTGGAGACGAGAAGAATGACCTTTACTGGGACACTACTGCCTTACCAGCCCGAGGCCGTAAACCTTATGTGCGAACGTGCTCGCATGCTTGTTGCTTACGACCTCGGGCTGGGAAAGACAGTGCTTACCATTGCTGCCCTAGAGCGGCTCATGGATGAGGGCAAAATTAAAGAACCAGGCCTTATAATCTGTTTATCTTCATTGAAATATCAGTGGGCTAATCAGATTGAGAAATTTACAGATGGAACTTCTAAAGCTTTGGTCATTGACGGAACGCCAAAGAAAAGAAAAGAACAGTACGCCGAAGCTATGGACTGGCGGACTAGCGGGGTTGATTACATTGTGCTTAACTATGAGCAAATTGTTAACGACTGGGACCAAGTACGACATCTCCCGCGAGGATTTGTCGTGCTCGACGAAGCAACCGCTATCAAATCTTTTAAATCAAAACGATCCAAAGCAGTAAAGAAATTAGTTAATGCTCCCTTTAGATTTGCTTTAACGGGTACGCCTATAGAAAATGGCAAACCAGAAGAGCTTTACTCAATTATGCAGTTTGTAGATGCGAGTGTTCTTGGGCGCTTTGACATATTTGATTCTGCTTTTATTGTTAGAAACTCTTGGGGCGCTCCTCAATATTATAGAAATTTAGATACTCTTCACACAAAGATGAAAGAAGCTTCTGTTCGTAAAGCTCAAAAAGATCCAGATGTTGCACCTTACTTGCCAGACACTATTCACAACGACCCTATTAAAATTAATTTTGATCGTAAGTGCTCCAAACTATATTCTCGAATTGTTGACGACTTACTATTTGATTTAGATGAAGCTCAAGCTTTATTCGGCTCTTCATTCAATGTTCTATCTCATTACGGATACTCTTCTCAGCGTGGTGGGCCTGAAGACGAAATGCGCGGCAAGATTATGTCTAAGATTGGGGCATTAAAGATGCTCTGCTCCCACCCTGATCTTCTTCGCACCAGCGCATCTAAGTTTAACCTGCAAATGGGTGAGGGATCTTCTTACGCAAACGACTTAAATAACTCTGGCGCCATAGACGGCGTTACTAACTCTCCTAAGTTAGATTACCTTATTCAATATGTTAAAGAGTTTCTTGAACAGGACGGCGCAAATAAAGTAGTTATTTTTGCTACCTACGTAGATATGCTTGACAAAATTGCTGAGGCGCTTGGCCCTGATCAGTGTCGTTTATACTCAGGAAAATTAGATGCCAAAACTAAAGAGGAGAATAAAATTGCTTTTAACACTGATCCTAGTATTCGGGTGCTTATTTCTTCAGATGCTGGCGGTTACGGTGTGGATTTACCTGCGGCTAACCTCCTCGTCAACTACGACTTACCATGGTCATCAGGAGCCGCGGTTCAAAGAAACGGACGTATAAAAAGAGCATCGTCCGTTTGGCCGTCTATTGTTATTCAAGACCTGTTAGTTGAGGGGTCTATTGAGATCCGCCAATATGAGTCTTTACAACAAAAAAGCTCAGTAGCTGACGCTATTCTTGATGGTGAAGGCTTAGATAAAGACGGCGGAGTGCCTTTAAGTGTTGGGGGCCTTAAACAGTTTTTAGCATCAGCTATAATTTAAAGCATTTACACCCAACAACCTACACAGAGAAGGTATAATTGTTCAATGCCTAACGCACCTAAGACCCCTACGCGTACTATCCGCGTACCTGATGACCTATGGCTTGCTGTTCAAAAAAAAGCTGCTAAAGAAGGGGTTACAGTCACTAGTGTTATTATTAAAGCACTAGCGGCTTATATTGCTGAGGTTGACAGCTAACCTTTAAAGCATTAAGTTATTCTTCTAGTTAAAGGGGATAACATGGAAGACCAAGAACTTAAAAATACTGTTCGTCAATATCTTATGCTTAAAGATGAACTTGATTTAATTACCAAACGCCAAACAGAAATTAAACAACGACTTGTTGCAGTTGTAGACGCAGTAGAGGCCGATGATAGAGGCCATCGCATACTTACAATCACTGATGAAGTTACAGGAGATGTAACTCTTACACGTCAACGTCGTGTTTCTAAATCACTTGATATGGATGTTGCAGAAGAAATTCTTACTAAAAAGGGCATCAAAGATACTTGCATAAAGATGGTTCCTACTATTGATGAGGGAGCTATTATGTCTGCGTTTTATGAAAATTATCTAACAGAAGAAGATATTGACGCTATGTTCCCCTCTAAAGTATCGTACGCATTTTTATTGGATAAATAATGTCAGATGAGATAGACAAGTTATTTGAAGATCTGGATTCTTATTACCCTAACAGCAAACGTAAAAGAAAGCCGTTGGTAGAGAAGGCTCCAGAAGTAAAACTAGATTTACATTGGGATAGCAAGCCTTATAAAAAAACATTGCCTAACGGCAATGAGGTAGAGATGTTTACTATTGGGCCACTGGCTGCGGCCCTAGGCCGCCCAGTTATTACTATCCGTACCTGGATAAAAGAGGGGTACTTACCTGCCTCACCATATAGACTTCCCGCTAAGAAGGACTCTAAGGGGGATGACCATCAAGGCCGCAGACTTTACTCTAGGGCTATGGTGGAAGCAGTAATTCGGTTGTTTGATTCGGCTGGACTTCTAAACATAAAACGTATAGAATGGTCTGCACACCGACAACTCAGTAATGAGATAGCCGAGGCTTGGAATAACATCCGAGCAAACGAAACTAAACCAAACTAAAATAAAAGGATGATAAACAAATGGCAGTAAACAGAACAGATGAGTACGTAGCAGAGAACGACGAGTTTTCTAACACAGCAATTGAAGACCGACCAGCCCAGAGCACAAGCTCAGTAATTCAATCTGGTTGGGAAGCCGCAGATAAAGCATCTGCACCAGCAGGCGGTTATCCAGTTGAATTTAAATTCAGCGATGGTGACTTTCAAGTAATTAAGTTCCTTGATCAAGATGGCCCGTTCGCTATCTACAAGCAGCACTTCTTGTCGCAAATTACATCAGGTAAGCGTTCATTCGTTTCACTAGGTGCTAATGACCCGTTGTGTGTAAAGATTGGAAGTAAGCCTGAAGATAAAAAAGCATTTACAATTGCTAACCTCAGCGCACCTGGTGGTCCGCAGCGTCAAATGCTTATTGCAAGTCCACGTTTGTACAAATCACTGCATGCCGCGCACTTCTCACCAGCAGGCCCTTTAACAAAGAACTACTGGGCGATTAGTCGTACAGGCAAGATGCAATCAACTGTGTACCATATTAATCCAGTTAAGCCACGTGACCTCGCTGAGGACTGGGGCATTACAGATGAAGAAGCAATTGAAAAAGCAATTGCTGCAATGGTGCCGTTTGAACGCTCCGCTATTAAGGAGCCAACTTGGGAAGAACTAGAAGCGGTTGCTTCTTCACTTCTTTAATAAATAGGTCGCTGAAAGGCTAGGGCCTATATCCCCTGGCTCTAGCCTTTCGGCTTTATAAGGGGTGCAACTTGAATATTATTACAACAAAAGAACAGTTAAACGAGATGGTTAATTATTATCTTAAGCAAGACTCGTTTGCATTTGACGTGGAGACCGTTGGAGATCATCGCGGCACTCCTGCTGTGAACGAAGTTCTTTGGATTAGCTTTGCTACTCATGGCAGAGGCGATGTAATTCCTATGGGGCACCCGCACGGGGAGTTTGTTTCTGAATCTTTTCCGTTAACTGGACAAGGTGAAAAACGAGTGGCTGCTGGGCTACCTGCCCGAGAGTTGGACTACTCTCGTGATAAGAAAAAAGCAATCAAAGTGTTTGATGAGGCCCCTACACAGTTGTTCCCAGCAGAAGTATTTAAAGCAATTAAGCCTTTAATGTTTAACGACAGCATATTAACTATAGGCCACAACTTAGTATTTGATCTTAGTTCTGTAGCAAAGTACTACGGAGGTAGTGTGCCTCCAGGGCCTTATTTTGATACGTTAATGGCTTCTTTTTTATATGATAACAAGAACAAAGGCAAGTTAGGTTTAGACGATTGCTTACAGCGAGAGCTGGGCTACAGCATGGAAAAGGGCATTGGCCATCAAGTTGAGCTTTATTCGTTTAGCGAGGTAGCTAAATACTCTTACTTAGACGCTAAATACACGTTTATTCTTTGGAAGTCTATTGCTCCAAAGTTGGCGGCTGCTGATGTTGAAGGCGTTATGAAGTTGGAGATGGATGTTCTTCGTGTGCTTTGCGATATGAAATTGACTGGCGCACCCATTGATACAAATGAATTACAGATTCTTCATGACAAGCTAGTGCTTGAGATCGAAGAGGTTAGATCTAATATTTATCGCATTGCTGGTCAGCCGTTTAATATTAATTCAAATAATGAAAAACAATACATTTTATACGGGCCTCGCGACGAAGGTTGTCGAGGGTTACGGCCACAACTCCTTACTGGTAAAGGGTTACAAAAAGCAGAGACTGAACTTGACTACAAAGACTATTCCGTATCTGCTGAGGCGTTAGAACCTTATCGAGAAAAAGATGAGTTGGTAAACGCCCTTTTAACTTATTCAGATTTAAATAAGTTGATGAGTACGTACGTAATTCCGTATTTAGGCGGTGAGGTAACTAAAACCGTGGGCGGTAAATCAAAAGTTGAAACCCGAGAGTCTATGTTAGTTAATAGCCGCATCTACGGTGACTTTGTTCAATGGGGGGCAGAGACTGGTCGTTTTTCTAGCCGTAACCCTAACCTTCAAAATGTACCTGCTCCGCACACTGCGCACGGGCGCTCTATCCGTAATTTATTTACAGCCCCTGAAGGGTACAAATTGGTAGTAGCCGACTACTCACAGATTGAGCCTCGCGTAATTGCGGCAATGTCAGAAGACCCAATTATGATGAAAAACTATCTAGATGGTGGGGATATTTACACTACGGTAGGAGATACGATGGGGGTAGACCGTAAAGCAGGTAAAGTTCTTGTGCTTGCTATGGCTTACGGCGTAGGCCCTGACAAAATCGCACGTTCTATTGGGTGCTCGGTCAATGAGGCAAAAAAGCTTTTGACTGACTTCTCTGATAAATTTGCGGCTGTTAGCACCTATCGCGCTAAGGTTATCGGCCTATCTCGTAATAAAGGGTACGTCACTACAATTTTAAAGCGTAGGCGCTATCTCCCTGATATCTCGTCTAAAGTCCACAGCTTTAGGTCTAGCTCTGAGCGTCAAGCGTTTAACACAAGAATCCAAGGCTCGGCCGCTGACATTATTAAAGTTGCTATGGTGCGTGCTCATCAGATGATCCCAGAAGGTGCTAAATTGATCCTTACAGTGCACGATGAACTTGTGACGTTAACCCCAGACCATCTGGTAGATCAAACAATCAGCGCTATCCGTGAGGCTATGGAAGAGATTAAAATCCTACCCATTCCTTTGGTGGCAGATATTAAAGTAGTTACCAAGTGGGGAGAGGCAAAATGATTAAACAAATAGAAAAGAAATGGGTTGAACATGGCGTGGTATAACAAAAAAAAGAAAAAGTTTGAGGTCGTGTCTACAGAGATTCCGTTATCAACTATGCTTCGTTGGTACTTATACGACACAGGACTAGCTCCTGCAAACTCTTTAGCGGAGGGCGTTGGTTTAAATAGAGTTAGTGAAGAGGGCGACGTTAAAGAAAAAGAAGATAGCGATCTACGCCTTAGCGGTATTCTTGAGTTAATGCCCTTTATTGATTCTATTTCTGATATGAGTGTGTCTACTATGCTTGCTTTACAAGAATCTAAAACTAATAATGAAATGTCTGAAGAAGAAATAGAAGCGTCGTCTGTTATATATAAAGCAATTTCTATGTCGTCTTTAATTGGCGCTTTATCTATTGGGCTTAGCCTTGGTATACTAGAAACCGCTGCAATAAGTTCAGGAAGAGTAGATATAGATATGGACCTAGATAATGAGTAACGCCGATTGGTTTGCAAAAAAACTTGGTGTTCAACCTGCACCTCAACAACAAGGTATACAGCCTACTTACGTTCCGCAACAGCAGGTGCCATACCAACGCCAACAGCCTTCATACCCAGTAGCCACTCCTGCAGTTCCTATGGCGGATCGATGCCCAGGATGCGGTAGCGGCAACTACGCAGGGGCTACACCAGAGTCTCGTAAACGTTGTTATGATTGCGGGTACCCAATCACACAAAGTGGTTCAGGTATGGGCAGAGGCATAACAAGTGGGCCACAGGCTTCAGGGCCAGCTCAACCATCAAAGCAAGTACAAGCAGGCGGTTTTAATCCACAGACAATCATTGGACATATTTAATGGCAATTACAGGTGAGTTAGCAAAAGTATTTAGCTCAATTAATAAAAAAATGGGCCTAGGCACAATTGTTTTAGGGTCTGACATTAGAGATGATGTTATGGGTTATATAACTACTGGCTCTATTTCTTTAGACGTAGCGCTAGGTGGTGGGTGGCCAATTAACCAGTGGCATGAAGTTATTGGTGAAGAGAGCCAAGGTAAAACAGCAATTGCATTAAAAACTATTGCAGCAAACCAAAAACTTAATCCAGACTTTACAACTGTATGGGTAGCAGCAGAGCAGTGGGTGCCAAAATACGCAGAAATGTGCGGCGTTGATACTTCTCGCGTGTACGTAGTATCTACAAACCTTATGGAAGAGGCGTACGAGGCGGTTATACAGGTTGTAGAGAGCAAAGCAATTGATTGTATTGTAGTTGATTCACTTCCAGCATTAGTTCCTAGCGCAGAAGACGATAAAGACATGGATGAGCACACTATAGGACGCGGAGCCCTTCTCACTAATAAGTTTTTTCGCAAAGTAGGTTTAGCGTCTAAACGCAGCCTTACAGAGTTTGAACGTCCTTTCATTGGAATTATTATTAACCAATGGCGTGACAAAGTTGGTGTTCAGTTTGGAGACCCCCGCACTACCCCAGGCGGTAAGGGTAAGAACTACAGTTATTTTACCCGTGTAGATGTACGTAGAGATGAGTGGATTGAGGCTGGAACAGGTGAAGACAAGCGTCGTGTTGGTCAAACAATTAAAGCTAGAGTATTAAAGAATAAGTCCGCCCCACCATCACGTGTGGCTTCTTTTGATTTTTACTTTGCTGAGGGCGGGGAAATACCTGCTGGAGAACTTGATTTTGGTAAAGAATTAATCGCTATTGGTAAGTTAAACAAGGTTATTGTCCGTGCTGGGGCTTACTACCGATACGGGGATCGACAATGGCAGGGTGCAGATGCTATGCTTGCCTCAATACGGGAAGAGATTGACTTGAAAGAGGCCCTTGAACGGGACGTGCTGGACTCAATTAAAGCTGGGTCTAAGTTCGCTTATGAAGAGTAAGGGCCAGCGAGAGTCTAAGAAGCATGAGGACCGACTTGCAAAGAAAGTTGGCGGACAGCGTAGCGCTGGAAGCGGAGCTTTCTGGAGTCGGAAAGGCGATGTGCGTTCTATTGATTTGCTCATAGAGCATAAATGGACGGGCAAAGCTTCTTTTACCGTCAAAGCGACGGTTTTGGAAAAGATTGTTGAAGAAGCAATTCTTGACAGTCGGATGCCTATCCTCGGTTTCAGCCTTAACAACGAGAACTACGTAATGTTAACTGAAGATGATTTTCTAGAGCTTCGCTCTACTCTTCAGGAGCATACTTGTACGAATCAGACCTTGGACACAATGAAAGCTGGCGACACAAAGCCAAATGTAGAGGGATGGACACCGAACTCTGGTATCCCCCAAGAGATAAAAACAAATATCAAACCATAGCTCAAGTATCTAAAGCCGTCTGTTACGGTAAAGACGGATTACCAGAATGCCCTGTGCGTAAAGAATGTTTACTGTACGCAGATAAAATGGAAGAGCAGCACGGTATCTGGGGCGGTATGAGCCACCGTGAACGCAATTCGTTAAAGCGTAAAGCAACTAAAGCAGGAATTTCATTTAAAGATTGGGTAGAAACTAAAAAATCGTGATAGGTTCTACGTATGAAATACAAACCAAGTGGCACATTAAAGAGGTTCATTGAAGTGGGTAAAAAAGATACGCGTGTTCTTGGTTCAGTAGAGCGGTTTCTATTGTCTAAGCCTAGAGATGGATCACGTAGAACAGACGTTCTACACCCATCTGAGATGGCAAGTGGTAACTGGTGTTACCGTGCGTCTTACTTTCAACTATTAGGTCAATCACCACAGGCTAATAGAAAAATGAGTATGCGCCTTCTATCAGTGTTTGAAGAAGGCCACTTTATCCATGCAAAGTGGCAACGCTGGTTCCAGCAGATGAACGTACTGTACGGTAAGTGGTATTGCGTTGAGTGCGAAGAGATGTTCTGGGGCGGTTCTGACTGTCACGACGGGCCACTTGAATACCGCGAAGTTCCTTTGTTTTATGAACCATTACGTATTAGTGGGCACTCAGATGGTTGGCTAGTAGGCCTTGGCAATTCATTAATGCTTGAGATTAAATCAGTAGGTGTAGGCACCCTTAGGTGGGAAGCTCCTGAGTTACTAATTGAAAACGATAACGACATTGAAAAAGCATGGAGAGCGTTAAAAGCACCGTTTCAAAAACATATAACACAAGTTCAAATTTATATGAAGCTAGCCGAACTCCTTGGGTATGAAGACGTACCGCAAGAGGCTGTTCTTATTTATGAATGCAAAGCTAATCAAGAAGCAAAAGAGTTTGTAGTTCACAAGAGCGATTTTGGAATTACTGAACTATTTGATGCAGCTAAGATGATCTGCGATGCGGTTCGAGATAAAAAGCCTCCAGTGTGTAATCTATCTTCCGATGAATGTGCTAACTGTAAAGGATATGTAAATGATTAAGATCATAGCAACTGGCATAAGCGATGAGGTAATGAAGGTCCTTGAAGCACAAGGGTTACCTGTGCGTCGTAACTTAGATATTGATTCGCCCCCATTTCCAAAAGATATTACAGTTGTAGACGACCAAGAGTTGATGGTCTTAGCAACCAAATACATGGAGAACTACAGCTTTCTTCGCACACAGGTGGCGTGCGCTGCTCTAGCAGAGTTAGAGGCTGAGA
>Ga0164292_10000809_pt1 | contig 24863 bp, 23 predicted proteins | sample GEODES117metaG_FD_111486 | JGI IMG/M metagenome (GOLD analysis project Ga0164292, IMG submission 111486) | Eutrophic lake water microbial communities from Lake Mendota, Wisconsin, USA - GEODES117 metaG | ecosystem: Environmental > Aquatic > Freshwater > Lake | place: USA: Lake Mendota...
AATTGACTATAAATTAAAACAATACCGGTGGAATTAAGAATGTTATCCATAATGTTTTTAATTTTAGAACTGTACATTCCAATTTTATCCGGCGCGAAAAAGTCTCCAAATTCCTTCGTTTTATATTCAAAGTTTTTTTTTGTTGGCGGATTCGATGTTTCCGTATATTTCATTGTTCTTTTTAGCCCTTCACTGCCTAATATTAATTTCGAATCAAACGATGGCGTTTCACTGTCTAATAATTTATGCGGATAAACCATATTTAATGCTTGAAGCGGTTTTTGTAAAATTGTGTAGCCAAATGAATCCATATTTTCAAAACTAGGTAGTCCATCTTTCGTTTTTCCGGCTTTCTCCTTGATATTTGAAATAATGTAATTATAGCCTTTTTCTTGGAAAGAACCACATGTACTTACATATACATCTAAATGTTCCAATGGCTGAATAATTTCCTTTCCGTTCAACTGTTTACGCGGATAAGTCAGCTCTTTGAATGTATTTGATCTAGCAAATAATGACGGAAATATACGATATGGAAATGTATATGGATTTTCTCCGCGTACAAATGATACATATCCGGTTGCCTTTCTTCGCAATGTATCCTCGCCAATCGGTGTGCCGTCCGCACCAATTAACAAATTACCGGCCTTATCAAACACATCATTTATTTCAATGGTTGAACGACGATCGTTTAAATTCATTACATTAAGAAGCCAGATTATCTCCTTGTAACTATTATACATTGGTGTGGCAGATAACAATAATAGTCGCAAGTTATCCACATATTTCACCAATTTGAATAATTCTTGTGCTACACGTTTGTCTTGTTTATCGTCGCTTATTCTAATGTTATGAACCTCGTCAATAATCACCAATCTGTTATTAAAGTGTCGTTTTAATTTGCGTATCATTTCGGCCTTGTTTTGCTTTGGGTCTTCTTCATCGACTGCTGATTTTTTCGATATATAATTGGCGAATTCTATGTATCCTAAAAACAAGTACGAATTATTGATAATACTGTTAATTTGTTTTACAACCCTTTCTTTTGAAAGACCTTTCATATTCATGGGATTAATCTCTTTTAAATATTTATTTCCAGTACATGCTCGTAAATTCCATAATCCGTCGACCAATTTTAATTTTCGCTCATCGAACAATTGTAATTTGAAATTCTCTTGGACATTGGGTGATGCGACTACAATAATACGCTGTGTAATTCCTAATTGGTTCAAATAAGTTCTCATCTCTTCCGCAATCGTAATGGCACTACATGTTTTGCCAGTTCCTAAACCATGATATAATAATAAACTGTTATATGGTGTTTGAAAGCTTAAAAAATTACGAACAAATAATTGATGAGGAACTAATTCAAAATCGGCTTCACATAATTTTTTGGCTTGTTCTTCAATATCATAAATTGTTCCATCGTATGTGGTTTCGTTGAATTCTTGCTTTTCGGCAATTTTAATATTGAAATTTGGATCGTCTAATGACGGATATAAATTTGCGAACTTTTCATCGTGATCTGAAATGTATTTACGATTTAATAGTTCTTTATTATTTAAAAAAGTATTGTAATCTTTATCGTCTAAATCTATTTTTTCAAAATTCTCATTGAAAACCGTTTCAATGTTTTCTTCCGTTAAAGGAGGAATGTCTTTTTTTAATTTTAATTTCATGGTCTTTTTTACTTTTGACTTTTCCATAATACTTATATATTGTTGATATAATCTAATATCATTAAATTATTTATTAGATTATCAATATAACCTATATTGTTGTAATGTTATGTTCAACTTCGTTAAAATGTTAATTTTTTCTAAATTATATGGTCTAATATGTTGTAAACATTCCTCATACTTCAACCACCTTACCTCACTGACTTCCGTTTCTTGAAATGAATTGGAAGGTTCAATACTAGAATCAATATGACCTACAAAATATTTGTGTTTATACGATTTCATATTTGAACCAGTAAATATTTCCTCATATGGAATAATATTTTGAATGAGTCGCACATCCCCTCGTACAAATCCGGTTTCCTCTTCAAACTCTCGCAAAGCACAACTTAAATCTTTTTCTTGATAATTACGTCTTCCTTTTGGAAACCCCCATTCGGTATCTTCCCAGTTTGAGTGACTCTCGTTTAATATTTTTTCTAAATTATATTCTTGGGAACTATCAACACCAGTTGTTAAAGCATCAAATTTGTCCTTAGATGTTCGCTCTTCGCCTCTATATTGAATACCTACTTGTTCGCCCCACAAATAAGTCCATAATTCTTCGAATGTGGATTTTTTTATTAACTCTCGTTCATATATCGACATTTCATTGAATACGTTTATCAAATAGTCGTAGTTATGTAAAGGATATTTACCTCTCATAAATTCGACGAAACCTAAACTATGCTTACGCTTAATCATTAAATATTGAATATTATTGTCATACATTCTAAAAATAATAATACCAATGCTTGTAATTGGGTGTTTACAATTATGAAACGCATGACCACTCATGCCACAATTGTTACATATATTAAATAATTTATTATTCATCATAGTTATATGTTTATTTATACATCTTTTTATATCGTTTCTAATTAATGACAGAAAAAATATTTGATCCAGTTGTATGGGGACCTCATTTTTGGTTCATGTTAATGACACTGGCTGTTTCTTATCCGTTAAAAGCGAACGAAGTCACCCAAAAAAAATATTATGACTTTCTAACCAATCTTCCATTATTTATTCCTCATCCACAAATTGGAAATAAGTTTAGTGATTTGATGGATAAATATCCGGTTTCGCCGTATTTAGAAGGAAAAGATTCTTTTCTAAAATGGGTTCATTTTATTCATAACAAAATCAATACACAAATAGGAAAGGATGAAATGACATTGACTGAGGCATTGGATGCTTATTATGAACAATATAAACCGAAAGAAATTATATTGCGTGAGCAAGTAAAGTATAGGAAGAAGCTAATATTTGGTGGGATTATAGTTGGATTAATTATTGGCGGATACTATTTGTATAAAAAATAATTATTCTCTCGTCAATATAAATATGAATAAAATAAATGGAACAAATATAAAAAATGGAACAAATAAAACTATGAAAAACCGAAATATAATAAAAGGACGACATTCAATAAAGGGACGATCTTCGCGACATTCAATTAAAAAAAATAAGAGTGTAAAAAGATCCAGAAATCGACTAGGTGGGGTAGCAGTCGCTTCTGGTGGTTTTGGCTGTATATTTAAACCAGCGTTAAAATGTAAAAATGAAAAAACGAAATCGTCTGGTGTTAGTAAAATGTCCATAGAACAACATGGCAAACAAGAGATGTTAGAAATTGAGAGAATAAGAGATAAATTAAGGGGAGTGACAAATTATAGCAAATATTATCTCTTGGATGTTGAACTATGTAAACCGGATAAATTAACAGCTGAAGATATGAAACAATTCGATAAAAAGTGTTTTTCCTTGACTAGGTATAATATAAATGAAAAGAATGTGAATAGTCGGTTAGACAGATTGACCATATTAAATATGCCAGATGCCGGTGTAGATTTAAAAGACTGGTTGATCGATAATGGAAAAATTACTAGGAAAAAAATGCTATTATTGAACAAAATGATAATAAAATTGCTTAAACACGGTGTTCGACCTATGAATAAACGCGGCGTAATTCACAACGATTTAAAAGATAGAAATGTCATGGTAGATGCTGATTTAAATGTTCGTATAATTGATTGGGGCTTGGCCGGTGTAGTAAAAGATAATAAAATACCGAATGAAATTATGAATAGACCATTACAGTTTAATACGCCGTTTTCATCTATGATGCTATCAGAGGAGTTTAAATTAAACTATGATGTATTTTTAAATCGTGTAAAAGATGGTAATATGTTGTTTAACAGAACGAATGTCAGAAACTATGTAATAAACGAATATCTCATTAAATTGGCTAGATATTATGGTTATTATGATGATAATGTGGCTCTATTTAAGTTGATTTTCTCTCCAGGGATCAGTGATGAGACCTTTCTATCTGAAGTAAAGCGCGACAATCTTATTGAATATGGGTATTATGTATTCTACTTATCAAATTACATCACTGATATTTTAATGAAATATACGAGCTCGACCTTGAAATTTGATGTGAATAAATATTTTATGGATGCGTATTTGTACAATAGTGATGTATTTGGCTTGATGACTGTATATTATAATTACTTTGAATTAGATTTGGACAATATAGAGTTGGACGAAGATACTAAAAAAATATATTTGAACCGAATACGATCACTACTTGTTGAACACATATATTCAAATGGTGGAGAGAAAATCAACATTAATAAATTAATAAATGCGATTACAGAATTAAATAATGTGATTAAGCATGATAATAACAATATGAGACGCGTTTCACTAAAGCGCAATTATTCTATTAGTAAAGATATCAAAACAATAGTTATGTAGGACTCTGCTAACCATAATGTTAACACTACAAGCAAAATTGTTCAAATACAAATATGATTTCAACCAATATATATGATTCTTATCGAGAGATAATATACTCAATAATATCTATAAAAAATAAACTTTATAAATATTATATGAAATTAGAACTATTAATTTTAGCAGTATCTGGATTTTTTATAGCAAATACTTACTATGATGGAAATTATATCAAAATATTACAATCTTGGCAAAAATATTTTAAAATGGCTGGATTCGCATTTGCCGGGCTAAGTATATATTTATATTTGAAAAAGAATCCAAATCATTCACAATCACTAGTCCAAGAATTATCAAATATTGTGAAATTTATGCCTAGTGCCAAATCCACTCTTGATATTTTTACACCATTTACTGACTTTACAAATCAAACACCTTTTATGGGTGGTGGGATGGGTGGTGGTATGAGTGGTATGGGAGCAATGGGCGCCATGGGTGATTCGCCAAATCAATATCAACCACAACAACAACAACAAATTCAACGCATGATGGAATCTGGAAAAACCGGCACAAAAAGATGTGTTAGCGAAACAAAAAAGAAATTTGTTGCCTCACAACAAAATTGGAAATGTGGACATTGTCAAAAACAATTACCGGCTTGGTTTGAAGTAGATCATAAAATACGTTTGGACAATGGAGGATCAAATCATGTTGATAATTTAGTCGCTTTATGTAGAGATTGTCATGGACGAAAAACGGCGATGGAAAATCTTTAATTTATTTCTAATGGTTTAGTAATGGGAGGAAATAAACAAACTGGGGCTATGAGTAAAACAGAAGAAGGTATAAATAAGAATAATCAGTTTGGTGGCGCAGATCCAATCAAACCAATATATGATTCATCCGCTCCAAATATAGGAGGAAAAGTATTAAACGGACTACAGTATGTATGGGCATTACTTGTATATTATGTTACAGTGTATAAATACGAAACTACGTACTTATTATGTCTTTTAGCATATATTACTGCTATTATTTTACTCTACGTATTCAATCCAAAAGGACTAATCAGTGAAGATAATAAAACGGGAATGATATTTTTAAGTATATTCGGAGCTGGTATACTCATCACTACATTTATAATTTATCTATCAAAAAAAGAAGAATTCGGAAATGAAACGAAACCCACTCTTCTTAGTATATTGGGCAAAAGTCTTACCATGTTATTTTCAGTAGGACTCGCAATAGGTGTTATCTATTTATTATTTTATCTAGGGGCATATTTTGCGAATTTCACTACTTTTTTCTTATTCGGACTAAATGCGTTAATCGTTATCGGATTAATAACTATACTCGTGAAATATTATGGTATTCATGGAGAACCGTCTCACGACAAACCAGCCGGATTCAAATTATTTCTTAGAATATTATTCAATATAATTACTTATATTCCGTGTTTAATATTGGACTTGATTGATTATATAAAATATCAGTATCAAATCACTACAAAACCGATTGTAATTATTTTACTAGTTGAATTGATTCTAATTGGAATTTACTTTACATATCAATGGATCATGGAACAAGTATTAACGCACAATTCAACACAATTATTGAAGAGACCAGTAAATTTAAATACAGAAACCAATTTAGGATCGTTTCGTGATGTAAATTTCGTAGATGAAAAGTTTCAATATAAATATGCTATATCTAGCTGGATATTCATAGATTCATTTCCACCAGAAACGAATTCAAACTATGACGAATACACATCTATATTAAATATAGGAAACAAACCTAACATTTTATTTAATGTCGCCAAAAATAAATTGAGATTTAAAATGGAATTGGCTGGTAAAACTGAAAAAATAATTTATGAGACCACCAATTTTAATATGCAGAGATGGAATAATATAATAATTAATTATGACGGTGCCACACTAGATATTTTTATAAACAATAAACTAGTATCTTCTACACCGGGGGTGATTCCGTACAATGATAATACAATGATAACGGCTGGTACAAATCGCGGTATACTTGGTGGTATATGTAATGTGAACTATTTTAAAGAGGATATTTCTATGGGAAAAATAAACTGGATATATAATTCGGTAAAACATTTAAACCCTCCCGTACTTTAGAAAATTTCTAATGATATATATATTATGGATCTATCTGTTAGAAATATTGTAATAGGAGTTGTTCTAGTATTATTAATAATACTTGTTATTAGATGGTTGTGGGCTGATCATACTAAACTTGCTGGTATGAACGACGGAACCAAGGTTACAAAAATATCGTCAACTGATTTAGCACAAAGTAATTCGTCTAATTATGCTTATTCCGTCTGGATGTATATTGAAGATTGGAGTTACAGATATGGCGAGCCTAAGATTGTACTTGGTAGATTGGACGACGATTTAAATCCTAGTCCGTCTATTGTTTTAGGAGCAATTGAAAATAATTTGAGAATTGAAACAACCGTTTATTCATCTGCGCAAGCCAATAATGCGTCAAAGCACACATGTAATGTTGATAACATTCCAATTCAAAAGTGGGTAAATGTAATTGTCAGTTTATACGGAAGAACAATGGATGTATATATTGATGGTAAGCTTGTGCGAACATGTGTTTTACCAGGTGTAGCAAAAGTATCGAATACTGCGCCTCTTTACATTACACCCAATGGTGGGTTTTCTGGCTACACATCAAATGTCAATTATTATGTAAATTCTTTGAATCCCCAAGAAGCATATAATATTTATCGTGACGGATATGGTGGTAGTTTTAACTTCCCGTATAAGCTTAAGATAGAGTACTTGAAGGATGGTAAAGAACAAGGTAGTGTAACTATTTAAACAGCGAAATAGTGAAACTGTAAAACAATAAATTTTAATATTATATCTAAATTTCTTATGTATTATATATAAGATATGTCAGAATATGGAACGATTTCCTCCGGTGCTGGAGTATTTGATAATTTTAAAAGTAGTAGTGAAGTAGATGGATCAAAAGATTTTTTAGAATCAAATAGTTTAGTGGCAAAAGTAGCATTTTTACTATTAGTTTTGGTCGTATTTGTCATAGCTGTAAGATTTAGCGCACAATTACTATCTTGGTTATTTTCCTATAATAATCAACCTTACTTGATAGATGGTATGATTAATGCCAAAAATATGATGGTTATACCACAAAATCCTAACAATAGAAGTTCTATTCCAATTATTCGATCAGATAATGAATCAAATGGTATTGAATTCACTTATTCGGTCTGGATATTTATTGATGATCTAGTTTATCAACAAGGTCAATATAGACACATTTTCCACAAGGGAAATGATAATATTAATTACACGAGTCAACCGACTGGCATGAATCAACCGAATAACGCACCTGGCTTGTATATTGCCCCCAATACCAATGCTTTAGTAGTAGTTATGAATACATTCAATGATATTGAGGAGAAAGTTACAATTGATGATATTCCTATGAATAAATGGATATGTGTCCAGTTGCGTGTTGAAAATCACCAGCTCGATACATATATTAATGGTAAATTGGCGAAACGATTGATTATGAAGGGTGTCCCTAAGCAAAATTATGGCGATGTGTTTGTCGGTATGAATGGTGGATTTTCTGGATATATATCCGATTTGCGATATTTCAACTATGGTTTAGGAACTGGAAAGATCCAAAGTATTGTTGATAGTGGTCCTAATCTTAAAATGTTAGGTCAAAATATGAATGATAGTGATCCCAAATATCTTTCTTTGAGGTGGTTCTTTATGGGTAGCAAAGACGGGTACAACCCTTAAATATCTACTATCTACCGATGGTTTATCTATCTACCGATAAATTAGATATAATATAACAACAATAATCTCAATTGTTATTATATGAGTTATCCTAATTTTATTCAAGTTGGTAGTGATGTATCTGGGACTAGTTATAATACTAAATTGAGTTTAAACGGCATTTTTTGGATAGATTCATCTAATAATCAATTTACTTCATCTGGTCAAGATGTAGCATATGGAACAAGTGATACTACAATTAATCCAATTAACTGTATTTGGGTTATGGTTGGAATAGACACGTCTGGTAATAGTATTAAATACTCAGATAATGAAGGTGTTACGTGGCAAGATGCATCTAATTGTTTTAGCGGTTTCTACGGCGACGGCCGTGGTATATGCTGGGGAAACGATAATAATAATAACTACAGATGGATTGCTGTAGGTGGCGACGGTGACCCAGCTTCAACCAGCAATACAATTAAATATTCTAGTGACGGTAATATTTGGCAAAATGCTATTAACCCATTTCAGGGTGGAACCTCTGGTAGTCTATATTATCCTGGAAGAGGTAGTGGTGTAGATTGGGGGGTAGACATTAATTTCAATTATATGTGGGTTACAGTAGGAACTGATTTTTCTGGTAATAATATTAAATATTCGTATGATGGTATTACTTGGTTAAACGCGAACGATTCTTTTAGTACTAGTGGTTATGGTATAGCAAATGGATTAGATATAAATGGTAAGCCATTGTGGGTAGCAGTAGGCAATGATTCTATTTCTAATATTAAATATTCGAATAATGGCATTACTTGGTCAAACGCAAACAATTCATTTAGTCTATATGGAAATGGTGTATCGTGGGGAATTGATAATAGTGGTGTTGGAATATGGGTTGCCGTAGGAAATGACTCAACTGGAAGTGGAAATACAATTAAATATTCGTATAATGGTCTTGACTGGTCAAATGCCAATAATGGTTTTACTGGTGGTTCAACCGGTAGTGGGCATACTGTAGCATGGGGTAAAGACAATAACAATAATCCTATCTGGATTGCTGGTGGGAGCGACAACTATCGTGATATAACAACTAAATATTCTTATAATGGAATTCAATGGATTGATACAAGTAATAATACGATTGTAGGAACAGTTTTCGGTGTGGGCTCGCGTTACAAATCACCACTGGAATATCCAAACAAACTGATAATAACACGTGCTTTTTATTTATTAAATGATGGAACTATTGTGAATGAGTTTGGCAATACTGATACAACTATATCACTAGAAATACCAAACCAGCCTCCTACATGTAACAATAATTATGTGATAACAAGTCTTCCTAATTTTCAACTATATGATGGAAGTACGATGTCATCGTATACACCAAGCATAAAAGATAGTGTAAACAATAATACGATTATGTCTGTCCCATATGATTTATCTGGAAATAGTGTCAACTTTGTATGGGCTGGATCTCCTTATTTTGGTAAGAGTGAATTTAGTTTTAAATTAACAACAAATATTATAACATATCAAGGTGAAGTAATAGTATATCTATATGATAAACCAAATGGTTGTCAATGGAATCCAGCACTTGCGAATCTAACAACAATATGGTCAAGAGCATCCGATGATTGTGTAGATTTGAGTGGTGCTGTGTTACCAAATGGTCAACCAATGACATACGATGATTTAAGTGAAAAGCGTAAAGCGGTCATATTTCAGTATAAAAATAATGGTGCTGGGTTTTCTAAAAAACAACATTATTCTAGACTGGCACGAGGACTAGGGCGTCAGCGAGGACAAACATTTGCGACCCAAAGTCAATCATATACGAATCCAAATACACACAATCTTGTCGTGGATAACTCTGCTGTATTATTATGTCCAGGTGTTACTATAAACTCGGCTCTAACAAATGAAAATGATACTCCCGGACCGCTTAGAAGAATAACCAATTATCCAACAGTTCCACTGACAAATTATATAGTTAGGCGAACTTATTTGGCTGGTGGAACAAAATGGCCACAATATGCTTGGGCACCAGGTATGTTGGGATTTCCTATAGGAAAAGCCGGACATAACAAGTAATTACACATACACATATACACATACAATAAAGTCTCATCGGACTTTATTGTATTTATCTATTTATCTATTTATCTATTCTCTATTATGTATTCTCTATTCTCTCAATGAAGGATTTACACAAATCGCATTTGTTGGGAAAATTTCTCCAGACATACATACATCACCTTCTTTTATAGCTATACAACTTCGGAAACCTCTATCTTCACCTATATAGCAATATCCAGATTTACCCGAGCCGTTTCTTTGTGTAGAACTGGTTGCGTCGTCTGGTAATGGCTCAGCGTTATACTCAGCATCAGCTAAAGCGCTAGATAAAGATGCCGGCACAGATCCTTGTTTGGACAAGTTATTTTTTTGGTAAGGATTTAGTCCTTGTCCCGTTCCTTGGTCCAAATCCAATTGCCCCTGAATTACATTAATACCACTTTCTACAGTTCCGGCAGCAACATCAATACCCAACTTAGCACCAGCAGCAGTAACTTGTGTAATATCCTTGGTTGTTTCGGTAACAACATAACCAAAACTTTCTAGAATGCTTTTAAGAAGAGGAGCAAATGCGTCTTTAATAATTTGAAGGAAATCACCTAAATAAGAAAAAATATTGACACCTAAAAATAATAAAATGACTACAATTAATCCGATTCTAGTATAACTAGTATTGCCATTTGTAGAAAAATATCCGTCATTAGAAGTAGATTCTGATATGTTCGGAGATTCATTATTATCCATAGTTATCCCAGATGGAATGTTATCGCTAATACGTTCCATTTACGTTATATATAAAAATGATTATATAAAAATATATTATTTTACACATTCTATTTTGCGTGTATGTATTTAATAATGAGCTAAATTACAATAGAAAATTAGTTTGTTTATATATAAAAATATATTTAGAATAAGTATAATTATGAAGGTTGCCTTAACATGCTATAAATTAAAAGGTTCTAATGATGTTAGTATATTAAACAATGGTCATCATTTAAATGTACTTTTATGGTACCATTTTTTTGAGAATTGTGGATACGATGTTATTTATATTAGCAATCAAGATTCCACTGGTAAAATAACAAGTGATGGACATGACTATAACATAGTTAATATTTATGATTATATAAATAATGAACCTAATCTACTTGACGCAAAAATAGATTATGTATTTATTGTAGGAGTTACGGATAAAACGTTAAATAGAGTATTACATAAGTATTCTATACCAATTATTTATTTGATGATGGGTAATACATACGTGAATGATTTAGATTGTATAATATATAAAATACATGATACTGCTGGTCCAGATGGAACGCAAAATCAATTTAGTCAAATATGGGTATCACCACATTTTGGTTATTCTATAGAATATTATAAAATTAGATATGGTGTAGAGGATATTTCAATAGGACCTTATATGTGGGGCGATGACGTAGTGAAAAATAAACCAACTCTTACTTATAATAAGGGTGATAAATTAATAGTAGCAATATGTGAACCAAATCTATGTGATAAAAAAAACTGTATGATACCTTTATGTATATGCGAAAAAGGTGAAAAATATATAGATTTTGTAAGATGTTATTGTACAGACAACTTGAGAAATCGTGATGGTTTTGTTAACTTTTGTAAAAATCTTAATATACACAAGAACAAAAAGGCGGTATTCAACAATAGAGAACCTATTTATGAAATTTTGAATAAATGTAATTGTGTGATTTCAACTACACAAGAATGGGATTTAAACTACTTATTTTTAGAATGTTTTTATTTCGGTATACCATTAATACATAATTCAAAAATGTTACAAGAGTATGGGTATTATTACCCGGATTTGGATATTAGTAAAGGTGTAGAACAAATAGAAATTGTATTTAAAACGCATGATACGAAACTATATATTGAAAAGCATAAGCAGCTATTGTACAAGTACTCTATCAATAATACATATTATCATGAATGGGTAAAACAGAAATTAGTAAAGTCGATATATACAAATAAAACAGATGTATATAGTAATAAAACACAACAATTATCAATTACACATACATCGTCTATTGCTAAGCCATCACTATTAAATATACATAATTTAGATATACCATTAGTTATATCCTACTGTAATAAATATAAAAGTGAAAATTTTGAAAATACATGTAGGTTTGTAAATACATTAGAACTTAACGATTGGGAGTATAAAATTATAGGCGATGGTGAAATTTGGAACGGATTTATTAGTAAAATGCTTGGCTACCGCAATTATTTAAAAACGTTAGATTCTAATAAAATAGTTGTAATTTCAGACGCTCATGATGTATATTGTACGCGGAATTTTATGAATTTTATTAAAGAATTTAAAAAATACAATACAAATATTGTTGTTTCTATGGAGATGTTTGCTGAAGGAAGTATTACTTATAGTAAAGAACGAGAACCGTATTTCCAAGTGACTTGGCTTGGAGAATATTTTAAATATCATAATATCGATCCAAATTCTATATTTAAAAAATATGTAAATAGTGGACTGCTTGTTGGTTATGCGAAACATTTACTTCATTATTTTACATGGTCTTTAGAAAATAATTACACAGATGATCAAAAGGCACTAGGTGCGTATATGAACACATATCCTAATAATGTTTATGCTGATATCAAAAATAATATACTACATACTACATCATCATTTATAAATATTGGGTTACACCATAAAAATCAAATGGACGATTCACCTAATTTAGGTGAATTATTAGGAAGAGGATCGTTTTTTTTACACATGCCCGGTATTAATATATCCAATGGTCAAAAGCATTTATATAATAATATTTACAACTTTATACAAATATTCAATAATAAAGAAGCAAGTAAGTTGTATCCAAATTATGATTTAATCAATTTTGAATCGTATTATTCTAATATTACAGATAATATTTCAACATCATCAACTACACCAACTACGACGTTATATTTGGTGGATAATTTAATGAACAATGATAAAACACAACCATTGGCAATTACACAACCATTGGCAATTACACAACCATTGTCTGATGATAAATCGTGCCTAAATATACAAAATTGTAGTTCTAATAATTATCAGTTTATTGTTATATGTGGAAACAATACACGTAAAAATATGATGGTCCAACAATTTGCTCTGCTAAAACAAATAGTTAATGTACATTATCTAGATGCGTCAACACCGTCTAATTCAGAAGAATATTTGAATGGATATGATGGTAGTGAAATAAATCGTAAATATATATGTTGTTCTCGCAGTCATATACGTGCATTAGAATTTGCTTCCACTAGTAAATATGAATACAGTATTATATTAGAAGACGATGTAGCATTTTATAAGGAAAATTTTTTGAATTTAATAGAAGAAATAATTAATAATTGGAGTGAATATAAATTACACAAAATGGTTAGTATTGGTTGGGTACCAACACTAAATTATACAACATATTTAAACATGAAGTCTGAGTATAATAAATTAAAATGTGTACCAGATACAAAAGTAAGATATACCCGTGTACCCGGTATGCAAGGGTATATAGTAAAAAATAATGACATTCCTTATTTAGACTATTTAATACAACCAACCTTTATAAATCAATATAATAAAATAACTTCTAATCCAGATTTTGTAAAAATGCTTGAATTGGCTCATAAAAAACAATTAGATACAGTTTTAGATTTAAATTTAATGAGTATAGATAACTATTTGAATATTATTTTTAATCAGTGTAATATTTTCCCACCATTAATGATTGAACAAAATATACCATCTATGCTTGGACATAATAATATATGCGATTATTGGGTGAATTACTTCAACGGACATGAAACCGAACGAGACAAGTATAGATTATCTATCAGAAAAAATACACTGGATATTGTTGATGATCTTGTTGAAAATGAAAAACGACCATTACACGCACAATTTGAACAATTCAACAATTCAAGTAAAATCAAATGTTTATGGGTACGATATGTTGATGATAAGAGTTCATGGATTACAGATACAACCAATTTATGGGGACCTGATGTTGAAGCAGAGTACATTGTTGATATTTTAACGGATGATGGTAATATTGACAATATTGAATTCTTGTCAGTTCCTAGCAATTTTAATGTTTCTTTACTAAAAAAAGCAGATATTATTGCATATTCCTCAAATAAATATAACGTTGATTATATATCAAAATTAGTAGACATATTAAACCCAAAAGTGTTGATTCATTTGTCTGATGAATTTGGTGAACGTCCTCAGTATAAAGAGATTTTTGATAAGGTACAATTAGTGTATAGACAATATAAATTTCCAAATAAAATTGAATATCATGACGAAATAAACGATACCAGTATAAAATATCTTCCTGTAGGATACCATTCTTGGGGGAAGAAATATATTCGTGAACATTCAATATTACCTAATCGACGAAAATATAAGTGGTGTTTTAGCGGCAGCATAAAAAATGAACGCACGTCACAAATCGAACACATATCACAAATAACTCCTTATTTTTGTAAGAACACGAATGCTTTTGAATGTACGGAGATGTTTCGAAATTCACTATTTGCGTTTTGTCCAAGTGGAAATTCAAATATTGAATCTAGTAGAATATATGAAGCAATGTATAATGGTTGTATCCCAATTATTGTAGGAGACAAAAAGAAACATAATCTAGACTATTTTAAAAATATGTTTGAAATACCATTGCCTTGCTATTTTGCTTATTCTATGGATGAAGTATTTTCCATAATACAATCTACAGATATTGATGAACTCGTCAAAACACAAGAACATTGCTTACAATGGGTACAAAATATAGGTAACAAAATTAGGGGTGATATAGTGAATATAACTAACTAGGATGTATTAGATTAGATATTATAGACCAATACGGTAAAATAATTTTTTTGATGAAAATCCTATATTTTATAATAATTTAAGATTAATTATTTTTGAAGCTGATTATCCTAAAAATGTAACTATAATAAAATAAAGTTAATATTACAAAAAAAGTAGAAGGTCATCAAAATGTATGGATAAATTACATAAACTAATAGAATAACTCCATTCATTTTATAAATTATTATATTAACCATTATATAAATGGATTATATAATTGCGGCTTTTTCTATTTTAGCATTAGATAGTGTTTATTTATCTACTATTGGTGGCCCTTTATTCGCTACAATGGTGCGTAATATACAGAAAGAAGACATGAAAATAGATATTTATGGTGTACTTGGCTCGTATATATTAATAATTCTGGTATTATATAAATTTATTATAATGGATAGAAGATCACCGAATGACGCGTTTATATTAGGATTGTGTGTATATGGTATTTATGAGTTTACGAATATTGCTATTTTTAAGAATTATAAATGGATAGCAGTTATTGTAGACACATTATGGGGTGGTATTTTATTTTATACAGCAACATATATTACCTATAAAATATTAAGCATAAAATATTAAGCGTAAAATATTAAGCGTCTACTGTTCAGTTAGTTTATGTTGTATGTGTCTTTATACACGACTATTAAAGGTGTATAAAGACAATTCACTAATATACTATATATAATGTCGAACGACGATTCTCTTACTAAAATGGACCTAGCAGATTTGATAATGAAAATTGGATGTGACAAGCGCGGAAAATACTATAATGACATTGCCAAATATTTAGACATTATTTATGAAAATTGGGGATTTGAAACACACAATACGATGCTCTATATGTTTGATTTCGAGGGATTATCTGATCATAGTTATCCGCGTAGAGCGCCGTCTTATGATTATTATTGGACGAATGTGGCGGCGGATGACGCCGATTATCCAGATCAATATAAGGTTCTCATTCACAAAGTGTTTTGTCTAAGAGTAGTAGGTGGCCCAAATGATCATGAGGAAATGGTAAAACATTTAAATACCATTGTTGAGAAGTATGGCGATGACGCATATGCTGACGCAATTAATATTCTTTGTTTTGAGCCAGAGGTTTGGCTACAATAAATTAGGTTAAGTTTCAGTTCGGATAATAGTATTCATATTATTCAAAACATCCAACTTTTCAAATGATTTCTCTCTGTTACTTTTCGTCTCAAGACCCATAAATAGGTAGTCCGTTATCGGTGCTTGTTCATTCTTTTTAATTTCCTTGTATATAAGATTTATTTTTTTTGTAATGTTATCTACAGTCGCCTTGTTTTCAATTATATCGATGTTCGAATCAAACTTTTCAGTCAAGAGAGAAATGGCAAAATAAAGCAAATATTTTCGTCGCTTTTTAACACCACTTGTATAACGAATACAAAAAAGCTCAAATATGCTCTTCAGTATTTTTTTAGATATTTCATTTTTGCTTGTAGAATTCGTCTGAAATAGTACATCCCATATTAACCAAATAGGTTCTTTTACACATTTTTCGTCGACACATACAAATGCTCGTCGTTCGCAAAGACACAGTTCCTTCTTTTTCTTACATAAATTATCGAATTCCATAATCCATTCCAACCAATAACACGCATCCAATGAGTTTAAGGAATCTTTAGAAACATGATACGCAAATTCATTAATCGCAATAAACAATTCTTTCGGATCATCTTTTTGAAAAATATTAGTCGCATATTGAACATTTGGCGCCTTTAATTTAGACGACATGTTTGTGATATCAAATTCATCCTTTTTCTTTATTTTAATACTTTCAATCGAATGTTTCTTTTTTGAACTACAAATAACAGTTATCATTTCCGCAAATATTTTGCGCACCTTATCATTATTACGCATATTCAATTCAACTCCGGAATATGTAGTTATAATTTCTTTAAAATTATTGAATCGCAACTCCAAATAAATCGGCAGTTTAGGATTACCTAAATGAATATGTTTCCCCACGAAATTTAGTATGATATCCCATAACTCAATAAAGCACCCGCAACAAATAAATTCGGCACTCCAATGTAAGGCTTGTTCAATTTTTCCGGTGGTAAGACTATTTAGTAATTCTTTTTTTACATCCGTTCTTTTGAATTTGGAAAATGTAATACCAATGAATTGTTTTTCAGTTCTTATATCATTAATTTCAAAATCATTCATATACTTTTCCTATAAAAAAAATAACATAATTATACATATACAATGGATTTGTCCTCGATTTATAATCCAATATCAATGGTTTACAATAAAATAGAAAGATATTTACGGAAAATGCCAGTATGGATTCATTTACTCATATTGCTCGTGCTTATATTTATTTTAGTCAGCATTTACAAGGCACATACACCAGTTAAAGAAGGGTTTATTGACCAAAAGGAAACATTTGTCGTAAAAAAAGGAATTAATTTATTTGATGATTTTTATGTAAACATCTATGATGAATTATTTTATAGAGAATTAGTGAATCAATATGAAGTCGGTAGCATTGAAAACATCACACAGCCTACTAGCGAAAGTCATATGTTAATTATTGGTAGTGGAACCGGACATGTTGCCGGTGAATTTCATAAACAAGGGATCAAGGTAATTGGTTTAGATGAGTCCAAATCAATGGTGAAATATGCTAAAGAAGAATACCCGGAAATAAACTTTATTCAAGGGTCGCCTATGAAACCAATGGCATTTGAACCACAACAATTTACTCATATTGTGTGTTTAAATATGAACTATTATTATTACAAAGACAAGACAGCATTTTTACAAAATGTATTCAATTGGTTAAAACCGGGTGGATATTTCGTAGTTCAACTCGTGGATAAGAACAAATTCGACCCGGTTGTACCGGCTGCTAAACCATTTATAATGGTAAATCCTCAAAGTTTTGCTGAAAAGAGAATTACGACATCTAATGTAGTATTTAATAATTTTAATTACAAATCTGATTTCCAAATCTTTCCAAATGACGTCGTTCAATTTCAAGAGATATTTAAAGATACTACTTCTAAAAAAACCAGACAAAATGTTCATAAAATGTGGATACCATCTAAACTATCTGTTATAAAACAGTGTAAAGAGGCCGGTTTTATTAACTACGCGCAAGTAGATTTGTTGATGGCGCAAATGGAGTATCAATACTTGTATGTATTCCAAAAACCGGAATAATTCAGTCGTAATGTAGTAAATAATTCAGTCGTACTGTAGTAAATAATTCAGTCGTACTGTAGTAAATAATTCAGTCGTAATGTAGTAAAATAAAGTTAATCGGTTGATTGATTAACTTTATTTGGTTTGTTTTGTTTTGGTATTATAGACTTTTATAGATTAACTAGAGTTGTTAATTAGTTTTCTACCATATACATACCATAAGAACACTGAAATTACGCTACCTACAACGAATCCAGTACCAGCCGACTGTAGTGTTTTTCCGAACATATAATATCCAAGAGCTGGAAATAGCGCATATGAAATAAATATGTAAAAGGCCATTATTTGAATGAACTTTAAAAAGTTGGAAGACATTGGCATTATTATATTATACATATTGCTTATACAAAATTAAAGTTTAACGACGCATAAATACTTTAACACATTCCCATGCCTTGGCCGACTCTTGTAGATTAAATGCGCCTCTTTTTTGAGCTAGGTGAAGAAATGATACCATCACATTGAGTGCTGTGTTTTCATCTATAATTTCAATATCGGTAATGTTGGGTTGCTGTTGCTGTTGCTGTTGTGCTTGTTGTTGTTGCTGTTGTGCTTGTTGTTGTTGCTGTTGTTGCTGTTGCTGCTGTTGTGCTTGTTGCTGCTGACGCTCTATCGTTTCCATCGAAATATTATTATTCATATGATAAATAATAATATATTTTTAAATATAATTAAACGAATAATTTGTTCGTCACATTCTTACCTATTAGACAGCATACTTTACCTAACATATTTTCCTACTCTAGCAAAAGAATCGACTATAAAAATAATGAATATTCCTAAAAAGGAATATAATATTAATTCTTCCGTTACATTTCCAGTTTTTTCATCTTGCTGTTCTTCCAATAAATAAATGATTTGATTCAATTTGGTCAATAGTTCATCCTTATTTACACCATTCGGGCTAGTATCGTCTGAACCTTGATTAAAATACGGAACATATTGTTGATAATATTGCTTGGCATATTCACTAGGTAATTGCGTAAAACCTTCTCTCTGTACTTGTGCGTTATTCATAATCATGCTTGGAACTACATTTTGTTGTTCGCTCATACGCTTTTCCATGTTATTAGCATTGGTATTCATGTTAACATTAGCATTAGCATTATCTATTCGTTCATTAGCAACTGAATTAGGATGTTGAAGAGGCTGATAATTGCTCAACCCATTATCGTCATCATCGTCGTTAACATCATCATCATGTATGCGTTTCATCATCGAGTCTACATTTGAATTTGATTTCATTGGTTCACGACGCTTTAATGTCTTATTTCGCAAATTATCTCTTTTTCTTTGAATCGGATTATTTTCAATACCGTCTTTATTAAAATCAGATGCATACATTGCTAAAGACATTTACTTATAAAAAATATAGATAATAATTTAAATAACCTACGGAAAAATTATATTTTTAATTTATATAAGTATGAATATGTTTGACTTCAAATCTGTTTTAGGAAAAATAATGTTTATAGCATTGATTATTATAGCAACACATTACCATGTATTGGCTGGTATGTTGGTAGTTTTATTGGTCATTTCTATGAGCCAATATGTAATTGAAGGCATGGGAAACAATACTGATTCTTCTAAAGAATCCGCTGATTCGACAGATTCGAAAGATTCGAAAGATTCGACCGATTCGAAGGAGTCCACAGAAGAATCTCCCATGTTTTTATTCAAAAAGAACAATTGTAAAAATGGCATATTAATGAAAGACGGAAAGGAGATTACTGCTGATTCGCTGAAGGAGAATTTTCCAAATGTTAAATTTGATGGCGACTCGTGTAATCCATGCGGCGATGACTGTAAGTTTCAAATTGTTTCGTCTGCTGAGAGAGTAACAAACGAGGAGAATTTGAGACCTCAAGAGTCTAACGCGCAACCAGTTGATCGTGAACTAGTTACAAAAAAACAATAAATCGATGATAAAAAATAAATCAAAACAATAAAATAGCAATGTATTTTATATGAAAGAACTATTATTTTTACTCGTGATATTTATTTGTTCAATTGTATTATCCATAGTTTTGATGCCTCCTAGCCCAGAGGGGTTTACTACATACTTTAGACAAACAATTCGTCCACATATAAGAAACTTTAAAGGCGTACATGAGTCATTTACTCAACAATTTAATACCAAATTTACAGATATTAGTAGAAGATTTGGATTTCAATAAGAAAAATACTTTTCTTGTCGTACTATATATATAAATGTTTGAAATATTAGATACATTAAATTCTAGTAAATATTTTACCGGTATAATGATGATACTTTTAAATATTGGATCTAGGTTCGTAGAAATAAAATTAGGCAGTTCAATGGAAGCATTTATTAAATATAATATAGCACGAGAATTACTCATCTTCACAATTGCTTGGATGGGTACTCGTGATATAATTGTGTCGATCATATTGACAGCATCGTTTGTTGTATTATCCGAGTTTTTATTGAATCACAAGAGCAGATTTTGCGTATTACCAGAGAAATATAAAACAATAAATGTTGACACGAATGGTGATGGTTTAATTAGCGATAGTGAAATAAATAAAGCTATTGAAACATTAGAGAAGGCAAAAAAACAAAAGGAAAAGGATAGGCATTTGAATTTGTTAAATTTCTACAATCAATCCCTCGTATAAAATCATATTTAATATTAAGACAACTAAAAGAAATTATATATTATTATTATAAGATGAATAATAATATATTAAAAATTAAATTTGATGCTTCAACAATAGATGGAATTATAGAGAGAAATATGACGTATCGACCAAGCATGTCTGATCCAAATTTATATAGCGGAGTACAATCTATTTTTTTTGTGCCAACCATTAACTTGGATCGCGACATGTTTGATAAAGAGTTGAGCGAAAATGACATTAAAAATATTTTTCTTTCGACAAATCAACTTAATAATTTTATTAGACGAGTGCGAGAAAAAAATAAAATTGTGCTACCCGTTACAATGAGTGACGCTAAAAAGAGGGGTATTATTTATAATAATATTAAATTTCTATTGGACCTTTTTTTTAAGAAAGGCGAGAGTCTTTATATCTATCAAACCAAATACATGATAAATAATTATAAATGGGACGGACAATATAAACTAACAAGTGTGACGACATATACACCGCCAAGCGTTGATATTAATATACAGATTGTACTTCATAAAGGTGATGAACTATCGTTTGTAAATTCTACGCGATTAAATTGTAAACAAAAGCGGGATAATATTGTTAGTGATTATTATGATTTAGTTGGATTAGTAAAGCCAGCTGACAAGACTGCTAAATTAAGTGAGCGTCAGAAAGATATGACAAATCGGTCATCGCAATATATTCCGTCACGCTACGGTGATTCACGCTACGGTGATTCACGCTATGGTAATCCATATTATAATCAGAATATTTATCGCGATAGGTATCCTTATGCTCGAGATAATTATCCGTCATATTCTCGTGATGGCAATTATAGTCCAGAATATGTTCCAAGACCGACGGCATATGGTCAAAGACCGTCAGCATATGGACAAAGACCGTCGGCATATGGTCCAAATTCGGCATATCAACAAAAACCAATACTCAAGAAAAAATCGGTTAGTTTTGCTGGTGGTAACAAACGCAAACATGTAAGAAAAACGCAGAAAAATAAAAGAAAACAGTAACCTAAAAAAAGGCACTACGAGTGGCCTTCTTACAAATATGTAATACAATTTAAAAATAAATATTTAATTGTTATATACTAATTAAATGCTTATCAAAGTGGAATCAATATACGATTTCATATCTTTATTTGCGCTATTGGCGAATCTATATATATTGTATAGTTTAGAACCAACTTTAATAGTTGGTTCTGGATTGTGCTTGTTTTTTCACGATTTTATTAAAGAAGCTACTACTGGGTGGTATGCTCCAATATTTAAAAGACCAAATGGTGCTATAAATTGCTCACTTTTTAATACGGGTGGTTTAGTAGACCACAAATCTGGATTTCCATCTGGACATGTTACTATCGTATCCTTCTTGATGAATATAATGCGGTTGCGCAATAATACAAACTCTTGGTCAAACATTATATTGTACAATATACCTATGGTATTAATGGGTTATGCTAGAATAATGAAAGGCTGCCACAATTTAATCCAAGTAATCGCCGGATATTTATTAGGATATTGTGTCGCATATATATTATATAAATTTGAAGATGATATAAACCATAATTTAGACAAATTGTATTCCTATTTCTCAATAAAAAATAAAGAATAATATAACCATATATTAATACTATATTCATTATGGCAACAACATATGATAGTGATACTAAAGGTAATTCAAAATATAGTGATACATCATCTATTTTATATAATTATGCTATAGCTAGAACATTATTTGATTCAGTAAAAAATAAAAATGCCATAGAAAATGAAGTGTTGTCATTGTTAAATTTACAAATAGATTTAATACTTGCCTATAATAATAATGTCACGGTACCAAAAGAGCAAATCGCAATATTATCAAATATATTTTTTAAGGATGTTATTAATGAGCAAGGACAGTTGGGCAATCCATTAATCAAAATCAATGGAGTATATCGTCCGCTGCTAACCGTACATGAATTTAGAGTTTTGGTAGGAAGATTAAATTTTCGCGAAAAAATGTCCATGTTGCGCAATTTTGTTTCGACTGGCAATGACTGTATCATGTATTCTGTATTAATCGAATACAAGGCAAGTAAATATAGTGATGCCAGTATTCAAGCTTTTGTTAAAAAGTATCCGATGTTAAACACCTCATTTTTAGACGAATCGATATTATTGATTGAAAATATACTAGGATTCGATATTGAAGAAACCGCGAATTGCTATGATACTTTGAATGGTAATATATTAAAAAATGTTGCTGGATGTAAACCGCTATATTCTATGATTCAAGATGATTTTAATGCTAAGCCCACACAGTCGCCACTTACAGTATGTGGATTATGGCATACATTAATATACGGGATTCCTTATCAAAGTGTTGTTAAATTACCGTCTGATAACGCGGTTAAAAAACTGTCTAATAGTTTTAGTGGAAATATGAAAGAAGCCATTCCCGAGTGTATGAATAACACTTATTCGCAATATCCACTATTTCCGCCGTTATCCGAGAGGGAACAACGCTATATTAAATATAAAGGGGCTCAATTGAAAACTGGCGTTGATGGCTTATACACGCGTCCTCCATGGACACCACCAATATGTTATATGAAACCGATTGAACCGTTCAGTTTTTCTGTAAATCTACAGAAAAGATATAAAAAATACGCGGTCAGTAATTTGTCTGGACATGTCATGTTATTTTTAATTATGGCAAAGTATTTTAATGGTATTAATTTAAATTTGATTATTCTTGCGAATGTTCTATTTATGGTGCCGTATAATCATTCTATTCATGAAATATTTCAAGCTGCGAAAATGATGGGAATAAACACAAATTATTCTATACAAGATACCGATTTAGATAATATAAATGCGTTTTTAGAGAGTAATGGTTTGGTGCCGATTGTTTTGCCTACACAAGCTTCATGGGTTCCAGCTAGAGATGGCCAATCATTATCTAGAACTAGTAGTAGCGCTAGTACAAGTACTTCTTCTTATTCAAAAGGTGGAAAAATTAAGACGAAACGAAGACATACTAGACGAGTACATACGCAGACTCAACGATCGCACAAATATAAACGAGCTCATACTAAAAAATATAATAAATAAATAAATAGAGTTTATTACTTATTTACACGATGATTGAAAATAAGTAATAAAATTGAAATACATATTGGTTGTTTGTCTATATGTATCTAATATTAAACTATGTCAATTTTATTGGTTGATTTGAAAAAGGTTTGTCGTGGGGAAATTGTAAATCGTCCTTCAAAAAAATGTAAAACACCCTATGTCGCAGATGTTCGAATAGAAATGGACCAAGAGCAAGAGCAAGATCAAGATCAAAGGCAAGAAATACTAGGGCATTCCCCTTCACTTGGTTGTTGTGGATTAGCCGACAAGGGCGCGAGTGTACTTATGACCCCTACTTCTAACCCGACATCGGGATCGGGCTCAACTAAACAGCCAGTATGTAGTTATCGAATTGATTTGGCTATTTATAAAGAAGACGATAAAGAAATAATAGTTGAAATAAACCCAAAGTTAGGTGAATCTATAGCAGAAGAAGCACTAAAACAAAATTGTATTGCGCGCTTACAAAATGTTAAATCGTATACAAGAGAGGTTAAGATCATGAATTCTAGATTTGATTTTGCTGGAATTGATGTGAATGGTACACCATTTGTATTAGAAATAAAAAATGTGCCTTTGGCGG
>Ga0164292_10000810_pt1 | contig 24845 bp, 19 predicted proteins | sample GEODES117metaG_FD_111486 | JGI IMG/M metagenome (GOLD analysis project Ga0164292, IMG submission 111486) | Eutrophic lake water microbial communities from Lake Mendota, Wisconsin, USA - GEODES117 metaG | ecosystem: Environmental > Aquatic > Freshwater > Lake | place: USA: Lake Mendota...
AGGATGCGCCCTTGGTGTACTGGAAGATACACCTAAATGAATGGGGCCTTTAGCTCAGTCGGTAGCGCAACAGACTTTTAATCCGTTAGGCTTATTTAACGCCCCCGAACAGATCCAACTAAGAACTACGACCAACCCCTAGTTCATTCTCAGATTAGCACCTAACCCCCTATTTCGGGTGTCCAGTCATCACCCGTTACTACACCCACCTACCAATAGTTTTTGGTACAGGATTGGTACAGACTGGTAAATCACAGTTATTCTGACCTATGAGTATTTACAGAAGTTGGATTCCTGCAGTAAAGCCCTTCCCAATAAAGACTTTCCCACAGAGATTAATCAAAAAATGGCTTTATATCGCCAAGAATATTGTTTTCAACATCGGCGCGAGGGTGGGCTTTTCCGGCGCAAGAATCGTGAGAGTTACTCAAAACGGTAATACCCTTTTGCAACTCAACAAAGATTATGCCCTTGGCCATAAAGGGATTATTTTGGAACTTCCACGGGATTTAATCATTTTTGAATCTGTCAGAAAGCGGGGAAGTTGGGAGTTAGAGGAAAGTGAATTTCTTGCCCGCGGCATAAGAAAAGTGGGGGGGGGTAAAAAAGCAGCCTTACTTGACGTCGGAGCAAATACAGGTCTTGTGACATTACAGGCTATGAATCTTTCAAAAACAAGTATCGAAGTATTCTTGTTTGAACCTATCCCCAGACATGTATCAGCAATTAAGCATAACTTCGGAAATTTGCCAAATATTCATATAAATGAATTTGCATTAAGCAATGAAAATGGAAATTCTGAGATTTTTACCCAGGCGACTAATCATGGAAACAGCTCACTATTAGCGTCAGTAGTTCCTTCTGATGGGCTTATTAGAACTCGAATAAAAATAATTGATACTGCGGAATACTGCGATAGTTTTTTAGAGGGATTTGATAATTATGTTATCAAATGTGATACACAAGGAATGGATGCATTAATTTTATCAAGAATTCCAAATAGAATTTGGCAAAATACGGAAGTTGCAATTATAGAAGTCTGGGCGCTACCTGAGATACGTGAGCAAGATGTAACTAGCTTGCTCGCTATGTTTCAAAATTTTAATTATGCAAGTTGGAATTTAAACTCTCGGAAAAGGATAGATCTAGATGAGATCAGCGAATATTGGTTAAGTAAATCAGGAACTTTTAGAAATCTATTCTTGAGTAAAACTCCTCCGTTTTAATGTCTTTTGTCCCAAATCATTTTTTATAATTGGAAAGTCCGTTACTACCCCCACCTGCGGGTTACTAAATACTGCAATCTCTCCCTCATAATTACTATCTCTTTTCCTGACCACTCTCTACCAGCAAGATATAGAGAGTGGTCAGGAACAATTAATTTTGTTAGTAGTGGCGGGGGTAGTAACGGGTAGTGGTTAGGTGTAGGTGTGGGCAGGGCTAGAGGAAGTGCGAGAGAGCAAAGAAGTACAGAGATTTTTAGATTTATTGGCAAAGGGCTTGGCTTAGAAGGTTTGCTTAAAGTTTGGGAAAATGGCTAAGAAATTGAATGATTTACTAATTAAATCGATCATAATTGATGTAATTACTGATGAATTTGCCTCATGCTCAGCGATAAGGAATGATACGGTTTGTTAAAATTTAATAGCAAGAGCCTATAGCTCAGTTGGTAGAGCAAAAGCCTTTTAAGCTTTGGGTCCTCGGTTCGAGCCCGAGTGGGCTCACATTAATTTGTGAGAAGCAAGGATGCGTCAAATAGTAGTTATGTCTTCTTTGATTTGGGGAAGGCACAAGTAATTCTGAACCAATCGGCTCACTGTTTCTTGGCATACTAAATCATCGGAAAATATTTGTATAATGTTTTGAATTTTTTCAAATTATATTTTTTGTAGGACTATGGCTTTTCTACCGAGAAGTTTTAGATTCTTTAAAACTCTTCCAAAGTAAGTATAATAAATATTAAGTTAGCTAACCTGTATTGCGTTTCCAAGCCATAAGGGGTTGAGTGGGGACCTTAGGATTACATACCAGTCAATCTAACTTGTTACAAAATCTGCATCTCGGTCTTAAATTGATACTTTTATGTAATTCCGAGTTCCGCAGTGTATTGAAGTATTTACCCTCTCAATTTGCAGCACAATTCAAATTTTAGAGAACTGAAAAATTTTTTTTTGTATTTCAATTGTCCCAACTTATATGATTTGAAGCGAACACATCAGATTCCCAAAAGTTACTAATATTTCCTCAAGTAAACTCTATGGTTTTTCACTTTTGACACTAATCACCAGTATTATAGATCCATATAGTTCGTATCTAGTTTTCTGATCTGCAGGGTACAACCTGATTGAGGGGGAATTATCATGTACACACAGTCATCTAACAAAGATGAATTTTATCGTCACCCATGGGTTATTGATACCCTCCAAAGACTCGTTTTGGAGAATGAATTCAAAACGTTAATTGATATTGGAGCCGGCCCCGGCATTTATGCAGAATTTATTACGTCTTTAGGAGTGAAGTATACATCGCAAGATTTCTTGTTAATCCTCGAAAATGAACAACGTTATCCTGGCTTGCTGGATAAAAAATTTCAGTATCAAAAAATGGATATTACTTGTGATGTACTAGATATTCCAGAGGACAAAAAATTTGACATCGTATTGTGCACAGAAGTTCTAGAGCATGTCCCAGATCCAGCACGTGTTTTTATTAAGTTATCAAAGTTGGTTGATAATCAAGGCTACATTGTTTTAAGCTGCCCACTTATTTCTCTTATGCATCAAGCTCCATTCTGGTTCCAATCAGGGCTGTCGCCCTACTGGTTTCAGTATTGGGCCGAGCAAAGTGATATGGAAATTGTCTCTATCGAAATTTATGGAGATTACATTGATTTGATGGTGCAAGAAGTTTCTAGACTATTTTCATTTCATCGAGCTTTATCTCCATTTCTGTGGATATTAATCAAAGTTATTAAAAGTTTTAGATTTCGTATACAAGAAAGTACTCTCACCAGTGGCGGACTTGGAGTTTTAGTTATTGCCAAACCTAAAAATTAGCCTGTGGTTTTTCCGCGCTGAGAACCGTCCCACCCCAATTCTCAGGGGATATTTTAGAAAACCCAGATTTTTTCATCCATTGAAATAATTCAAAATGAGAAATGCCGACTTGATAGCTTGGAGTTAAGCTGTCAAAAGTGTCCAAAATAGACCAACGAAAGTCAAGCAATTGTATTCGCGGAAAGTAAGAAAGAACAGGATCAAAGAAAGCGCCGAGTTTTTTGAAATGGAAAAAAGGGCGCGTAAGTGAAACAATAAGGTAGCTGTATACAAGAGGAGGATAATGTCGAAATATGGGCCAAAGCAATTTGAATAATTTTCTGTATGCGCGAACAAAGAATTGGTCATAGTAACCAAATTTTCCATACACAGCTATGGCCGCAGAACCGCCGGGTCTAAGCACATTGAAAATCTCATTAACCCCTGCCTCGGGATCTGGCGTATGGTGAAGTACGCCAATAGAAAAAGCCAAATCCATGCTTCCTGCGGTTATTGGTGAATTTAAAACACTGGCTTGGCAAATGAGTACATTTTTGTTCATTGCAAAGCGCGCACCTGCAGACTCCACGGCAGCACTTAATTCAACTCCTATTGCAATTCCTTCAGCATTGCTTATTAGGTCAATAAATCGACCGCTCCCGCACCCAAAATCCGCAACATACTTATTTTTCAAATCTTCCTTTTGCCACGAAGTAATTTTCTCGAACATCTTACTCGTATGACCTTCCAAAGGCTTACCAAGGTTATTGCCTTCAAATTGAATAAAAGGCCATTTCTGCCATTGATATCCAAAACTATTTACATAAGCACTTTCCTCACCTCTCACGAATCGAGGTATGCCTCTGATTATTTGATATCGATTTGAGTTAGAGAATAAAAAACCTTCAATTATAAAATCCTCTACACGCTCCACAATTTCTACCTTTAGAGATTCGTGAGTATAAGGATCCCATAAGTATGAGAGAAAATTAATGTGCAACTTAAATCCTCTCAAATAAACTTTACACGAATGCTTAATTTTAGCCTATGCTAATAACAAACAAAGCCTCACACGTCAGTTTTTTTAGTTTTTAGGTGCGGCTGGATAATTTAAGGTCGTGTTATGCTTTTCTCATTCTAATCTGCAAAATTAGTACAACTAACGAGTAAACTAAGGTTGGGATTTATGTGCGGGATTTGCGGTGCTGTTGGTGAATTGAAGCAACTTGATCACGAAACTGTCCATTTAATGACCCAAAAATTAAACCATAGAGGTCCGGACGGTTCCGGAGAAATTGCAAAAGACGTAATGCACTTCGGTCACACTCTTTTATCAATTCAAGATTTGTCCTTAGCCAAACAGCCCATGATAAGTCACAACAAAAAAGGATGCATTTCATTTAATGGGGAAATCTATAACCAAAGGCAATTGAGAGAATTGTTGCCTAATTTCGACTGGGTAACTTCTGGAGATACGGAAGTAGTATTGGAACTTCTAAGCCATTTCGGCCCATCAATTCTTAGTGAATTTGAGGGTATGTTTGCTCTTGCGTATTGGAATTTTAGTGATGAGACCCTGACTTTAGCTCGCGATATTTTTGGTGAAAAACCGCTATATTATAAAATTCAAGACTCGTGCTTATATTTCTCATCTGAACCACGTAACTTTATTCAAGATAACATCCATGATCTTAAAATAAATATTCCAGCACTTGCTCATTATGTTAAGTACATGTACTTCCCGGTCAATAGCTCAGTGATTGATGAAGTTTCTCCTGTGCCGCCTGGAAGTTACCTAGTCTGGCAAAATCACCGATATTATCTAAAGTCGTTCACTAGCAATAGTTCTAAAATAAATTTAAACATGAATCCTTACCCTGTAATCAAAAAAGAATTGCGTACTATTATTACGGAAGCTATTGAAAGTACATTGCTTTCTGACGTGCCAGTGGGCATCATGTTAAGCGGAGGAATAGACTCATCAATCATCACTGCTATTTGTTCTGAAATTTCTCCTGGAATCCCTACGTTTTGTTTGATAATGCCCGGATATAGTCATGATGGTAATTTTGCAAGAGATGTCGCAAAGAAATACCACACAGATCATTTTGAGTATCAAATTCCAGAAGAAGGATTTGCAGAATTAGTTTATAAAATTCTATCGGAATCGCCCCAACCTATCGCTGACACATCAATAATCCCCACGTACTTTCTTGCGTCAGAGGCCAAGAAACAGGTAAAAGTTTTGATCTCAGGTGACGGGGCTGATGAGATATTTGGCGGATATAAGTATTATGAAAAATATGAAAATTTAAATTTTGGCTCAACTTCCAAAATTTATGCTCATTTGTTAGGAATACGAGCTGAAATATTGAAACATTTGCCCTCAAAAAACATTCACACCTCGAGAGAGCTATATATGAAAGCAGCACTAAATTCTGGAGTCAAAAGTCCTTACGAAGTGTGGAATCAGGATATTAGTATTCTAGAAGATTCTGCGCTGCGTAAACTCTTTCCTCGATTAAACACTATAAATAAAGCTGTTTATCTAGAGGATGAAAATTTCATCAACTTAAAATCAGTTTTAAAATGGGATCAACATTCCTATTTACCTGGAAACATTTTATTTAAAAGCGATTCAGGTGGCATGGGTGCTTCATTAGAAATAAGAGCTCCGTTTTTAAATAAAAAAATAGATGAATATGTAAGATCTCTTCCAGTCAGTGTGCTTGGAAAAAGAAAGAAGGTATTACTTGACACTTTTCCTGAGATATTCACTGCCACTTCTGCTAATCGAAAAAAGCAGGGATTTGGATTACAACTTGAAAAATGGCTGTCTTTAGAATCAATGAAAGAATTAAGTGATCAATACTTAAACCACAAGGACCTGCAGATTTTTAGATTACTAGACTTTAAGTCAACTCAGTCAATTGTTAAAAAGTCACATATAGTCAAGTGGTCATTGATGTCGCTTTCTATTTGGCTTGAAACGAATAAATTATGAATCCTTCGGTAGCAGTAATTTTTCCAGTCAATGATGTGCATGAATATTTGCATGAAGCTATTGAAAGTTTATTGAATCAGACTTATGACAATTTTAAAGTCTACTTGATTGATAACTCAACCGATGAATTTAGAGAAAAGAGGGTCTTTATGACAGGGTTGAGAGAGATTGCGAGAATAAATGGCTTTCAATATCTACCAATGGCCCCAAGTAGTAATCTCAGTCAGATGCTTAACCATGGAATATCCTGTTCAAGCAGTGAGTATATAATTCGCATGGACTCCGATGACGTGGCATTTCCAGAGAGAATCGCAAAACAAGTTGCATTCATGGAAAAGTCACCGAATGTTGCCATCTCAGGAACTGGAATTGAAATCATAGGTCAACTAAATAATCATGCTCTAAGAAAAGGACAATTTCTAATCCCACCGACCGACCCGACCAAAATGCAGATTTATGCAATTCACAAAAACCCCCTTTTTCATCCTACGGTTATTATGCGCAGAAGTTCCTTACTGGAGAAAAATTTGAGATATAATGAAAAGTATATAAGGGCACAAGACCTTGAACTTTGGGTAATGGCTATGCGTAAAGTCTCAATCTCAAATTTACCAGAAGTGCTCCTGAAATATAGGCTGCACGTGAAACAAAGTGGGCTTTTAAGATCAGAAAAATTTGAATATTTTGCAGAATTGGCAAAATTTAAACATAGTTTTTGGATGGTTATACATTTTAAAAAAGGATCATTCGGTGCAGCAGTAAAGATGCTTAAGACTGTTGTGCCATTAATTAAACATAAAATAAAAAATTAAAGAAAAATGAAAATTTTAAATTGTCTAAATGGGGGATAAGGAAATCAATAAAGGTAAGGCCGCCAAGGAAGAAATCTAATTCTACTATTCAAATCTTGTAAGGTACTTCTCTGCTATTGGGAGTAAGTCTGACAACTTGATGTAGTCCAATTTCATACTAAAAATGACCCAACTTAGGAAGTTACAGAGTATAAACAATCGAAAATTGTTATTGTAGATGAAGATCAAATCGCTGATTCTTAGTTTAAGACCGAGTACCTTGGCGCACTCAATAGCATCACCATCAATTAGGTAGATTTACCTACATAGGATGGTCATGATACAAATGTTGCGGTGCTCGTCTGTCAGCAAGTTCACAAGCCTCGAAGATTGACCAATACATCCTATAAATATAAGGCTCTAAAATATTCATCTAATAGATATAATTTAAGTTTTATAGGAGCACAAAAAGTATGATTAGCTCTGGGCGAGTTAATGAAGCTCACATCCTATAGTATGTTTTAATGGTGCCCCAATTCTTTGTAAAGCTTATCGAGGTTAAATGGAGATTCTTATTTTATTCCTGACATTCAATTTAAGAAATTGGGAATTTTAGGTAATTAAAGATGGCTAGACTTGTTTTTTACTTATCTCGGAAAAAGGAAAATCAGATGCTTTTTCGAATACTAGAACGAGTGAGGAAATTCTTTTGAATAGTGCTCTCATCACTGGAATCACAGGTCAAGATGGCCTACACCTTACTCAGTTCCTCTTGGAGAAGGAGTATAAGGTTTACGGTACAACAACAAGGTCTGATGCTGCAAGAAATAAATTTTTTAGGCATATGTTTCCTTCGGTTGAACTCATTGATATGTCGATTGTTGATTCAAATCAAATAGCCCATGTATTAAGCAGAGTTGAACCGAGTGAGATTTATAATTTAGCATCAATCAGTTCAGTCGCTCAAAGCATATTAGAGCCAGATTTGTCTTATAGAGTAAATGCACTAGGTCCTATTAATCTAGTTGAAGCGATTTCTAACTTAGGATTACAAAATTCAGTAAAAATGTATCAAGCCTCGAGTTCTGAGATGTTTGGCAAAGCAACTGTATTTCCACAACACGAATCAACTCCCCTCAACCCAGTGTCTCCTTATGCGACCGCGAAAGCTTTTGCCCATGAATACTGCGGAGTACAACGCGCCAGAGGGATGTTTATTTCATGTGGAATATTGTTCAACCATGAAAGCCCTTACAGAAGTAAAGGATTTGTTTCCAAGAAGATTTGTAGAGGCGTAGCTGAGATATCACTAGGGAAAAGAGAAAAGATAACCATTGGCTCTCTTTCTCCTGAAAGAGATTGGGGATTTGCAGGTGACTATGTAGAGGCAATGTGGGCAATGCTCCAACAAGATCTGCCAACAGACTTTGTTATTGCTACTGGAAAAAGTCGCAGTATCCAGGAATTTTTAACTGAAGCGCTTAAGGTGGCCAAGTTGGATGGCGGAATACAGAATTATGTGGAGCATGATCAACAGCTTTTCCGGCCAAATGAAATAACAAAGTCTGTGGGCGATGCTTCTAAGGCAAAACTGGTTCTTGGTTGGTCGCCGCGTACTACATTTGAAGAGATGGTGGCTCTTATGGTTGAAAGCGAAGTCAAGGATTTATTGAATGGCCATTAGCAATCCAGTCAGTCCCGAGATTTACCAAGCCTGTCGTCATTGAGACTTTTGAGAACCTTTCGCACCAACTTCTCAATGGTTCAGCAGGCAGGTAGTCAATGATCTTTCTGGATTTGGAGGTGTCGAGCCAATTACTATCTCGATCGGTATCCCAAAATTGAGCATGGCTTGTTAACAATTTAACCATCAGCTCCTGTTCGAATATCGAGACAAGTTCTCTTAAATAAAAACCTCCATCGAAGCCGATGTTGAGAACCGTGCTGACCTCCAACAAGAAGGCTCTTTTCAATCACGCCACAAGGATCATCAATAAAAAGGTAATCCTTGCGGCTTGTAAGTTAGCAATAGAGCAAAGGAATTTTGTTGTTGAGCATGCTCCCGCCCGACTTTGCAATCATACCCTTGCCTCTTCCTACGGGTAGATTTAGACCCCAAATATTTTCAACTCTCAAAATACTGTGCAAAAAGGAGTAAGTTTGCAGAACTGCCTCCATGGATAGATTAAGGCGCTCATATTCATTTACTCACATGACTCAGAAGATTCAGCCAGTGGAGCGCTCACCAGAATAGACGCCATGTATTGCATCAGTTGCAAAACCAAAGTTTTGAGTTGAATTCGCATACGAGCATGGATTACTTTTGCGTTAGTTCAAATATTTATCACTTTTTGATATGAATTTTCCTAGACACAGAGAATTTTTTGCAAATCAGTAACCACATTGTGCTGGAGAAATTCGCGCTGTAAAAGTGGTTGATTAATTTTACGAGCCAGCTCATCGAGATTTTCATTTAGACGTTCAACTTCCATCATAAACGTTTTAAAATTTGGAAAGTCAGTAAAATTCAAAAAACTATCTGTATTAAAATACCCATCCCTATCCAACCCCCAATATAATGGAAATGCGGTGGTTTCGTAGGCCTCTAATAGTTTTTCAGTCACGTATCCTGGGTACAGCGTATTTTCGAAGCTTATGATGAATCTATAATTTTTACCAACTGCTAACTTATCTTTAACAAAATTATTTGCTACACCTCCAAAAATATCCACTTCTCCTATTTTCTTAAGCTGATAAATCATTTCCATTCTTAGATTCTCTGGGTTATTCGCAAAGATACAACAAAATTTCCTTCTTGATAATTCACTTGAACTAATGTTTCTTTTTTGTAAAAGACTAGTTTGGTCAGAAACCTTATTTAATCTATCATGTGTCAACTCTTCCCCAAACCAATTTAGGTTTAAAACCCACAGCGGCAAATAAATAAAGTTAGGGCTGATATCACTTTGGTCATAACCAAGGTAGGCATCATAATTATTTTGAAAGGGAGGGCGCTTGTTCTCACCCGAGAACCAAACTTTTTTTGTAGAATTTGATTCAAATTGTTTTTTGTTTACTTTTCTCAAAAATTCAGGCTCAATGCCAATTTTTCTACTTATACGTTGTAACTTTGGTTCTTTTGGCTTAAAAACTGAGATTAATTCAATATCAACTTTGTCATTAAAATTGTTTGTTAACAAGACTTCTTCATTAAAAACTTTGGAGAATAAAGGTAAAAAAAAGTGATTTATGGTTTTTTCTGGATGTAGCCAAAAGTTCTTGTATCTGAGCAACTTTGGCATAAATCAAAGCATAGTCAAAGTATTAAAATTTTTTGAGTCTGAACATCTGTGAAGACCCAAATCTATCTGCCCAAAATCGTCACTCGGGAAGGTCTACCAAGGCGTTCCTGTACAAACAGCATATTTCTCGTTCGATAAACCTTATTATTTTTTACTGTGCTAATTCCGTTTAATAAAACGTCAACGGGCGATAAAAAATTTGGTTCACTTGAGACCAAGGCACTTGCCATAGGTTTACTAATGAGATAGCTATGAGAGCTGAAAGGGAAGTCATTCTTTGAGTACCTGGGTGAACGGAATCGAAGTATGAGCCTTTCATAAGTATCCTTAGCTAAATATCGAAATCCATAATTTAGAATAAGTTTTATTGGGTTTTTAGTATTAACTTTGTAATCATTCCCAAGGTGGAGAAGGTTGAAATCCTTATCAAGGAAATCCTCAATTACCTTATGGATTTGTCTATGACCATAATTTGTAAGTTCAGCATCATCCTCCAAAATTAGTGCAGCTGAATATTCATGATCATTGCAGATTTTCCAAGCAGCTAAGTGAGCAAGGTAACACCCTGCTGCACCTTTTCCAATACCCAATCCTTTTGAAACTTGTTGAACTTTCCATGACTTCCAAACACTATCAAGTTCGGCATCTATAAATGGTACATCAAATACTTTTTCAAAGCCACCGAGATCTATTAAGAAGTTAAGCCTATTGTCGCCTACGTTTCTTCCTAAAATTATAATCGCAGTTGACTTCATTCCTCCCCCTTAATCTTTCTTTTTTAATCACTTTTAAAATTTCAATTGCATAAATTAGAGCCGCTCTAAATTAATTTTGACACTTAATTTTCAAAATTTCACCTAGCTCGCAAAGTTTAGCAGAATTTATATCGATTTTAATTCCTTAACTCTTTATGATAAAAGTGTCGCATTACAGAAAACCTATTGGGATGGAGCACGCTAACATTAAAATAAGCACCACTTCTTGAACAAGAATAATCTACAAAAGATCTACATCTTTGTCACTTTGCAACCATGAGATATTATCATTTAAATAAAACTCTAAAGTCTTAAAAGTTCAAGTTAAAGACTCCCAGTCATCAAAGTTTCTCCAAGACATGGAAAATCTATTAGAAACCGTAGACTACGAACGATTATATATTATCGTGGCGGCTATTTTGGTATAAGTTTCAGTGTTAAGATGTATAAATCAAGAGTTTTGGATTTGAAATTACGGTATAAAACTAATTAAAATTAGAGTTAATGCAATTCATCCGACCAGACCTTGCATGCGAATTTTTTTGATATGTGAAACCCTATGCTAAAGTCTATAAGTGTGATTCAGATTTTTAAATGTTAACATGAGTTTAAACATTTAAATTATCTGCAGAAGTTCCACTAATTTAACCAGTATACTTAATTAAATCCTAATTTAGAGCTCTTGCATGTATTTCGTGAATTTTTTGCATCAATACTTGCTTATTAAAGAGCTTTATTGATAGTGAAATGGAATTAGCGGTAAGAGTTTTACGCAAAGCAACATTCTCTGCTAAAGCAACCATCTGATTTACGTATTCAAATTCATTAGTTGCCGGTAAGTAATGAACATTTGGTAAGAATGGATAGCCAACCAAGCTTTTTGGATTAGCAATTAACGGAACTCCCAATGCTAGAGGTTCAAAGACTTTACTTTGCATGCCAGCTCCGCCATGAAATGGCACAATAGTACCTAGAGAATTTTTCAATTGATCTTGGTAATCTTCCCTGAAACCAAGCATTTCTACATTGTTAGCAGGTGTTAAATTAATTGGAATTCGACTTCCAAAAATCTTAATTTTTATCTTTGGTTCAAGTACCAATAAGATTGGGGCTATTTTATTCAGAATAAATTCTAAATTTCTTTTATTATGCCGGATATCATAGGAAGAGCCAGCCATGACAAAATAGTCAGAAACTTCTGGAGTTGACTTTTCCTCAGTATTCAAAAATGCTAATTGACGTAATGGAATTACGGGCCCACATTGAATATTAAGCCTTGAGTATCTTATTGAATCTAAGGGTGAAATAGGAATAACCACTCCAGATTGAGAAACTCGTTTCTCACTAGCCATTTTCAAAAACTTACGTACATATCTAAACATAGACGGATCCTCTCCCATCACATGTGTAGGTTCAAAATTTACTGATCGGGTGATTATGATTCGCTCTTTTGGCATGACTGCATCATAAAACTGAGTCTCAGCCCACCAGATATCGAAAGTGAAATCATTATTGACTTGCTGGAAAAATTCCCGGATTTGACTTAAACCATATTGAGCTAGCGATGGATCAAAGTATGAAAACAAAGTTCTCCAATAATTTCTATCGCCATACTTGTTGGCCATTGTAAAAAATCCACTGACAATTTTGTTACCACATGGATCAGTTAATTGGAGTTCACCATTATTGGGCGAAACACTTAGACGCCAAACCTCATGTCTACTAGAAAAAAGCCGAACCCCAGCCCAGGTATCCATCTCTTGCGCCCCGTAAAGTACCGAATTTGCCCGCTTAAAATCATCAGCCAAATAGATTGAAGAGTAGTCCATATTTCTCGCATGATGAATTACAAGTATTTTCACAGTCTGACTATACCCATAAATCAACTCCTACCAAATGCTTTCAGTAACATTCTGGTTTAGTCGAAACTTCAAAAAGATTAGACCGATGATTTCCGTTACTGTCTTCCATGCCAACAAACTTACTTGCGTAATAACTCCGAACCAGGAGGAAAATTCTTGGATCAAAAGAAAATATGTTCTCGCAAACTTCTTTTTCAAATCTAATACTTAGACCGCCTAAAACTAGTTTCCTGCTTTTGTATTAACTTAACTAAATATTGGTTCCAAAAAATAAGGTACAAGTAAATCAAGTAGTAAACTTGTCTCTTCAGTGAATCAGAGATTTCAGTAATCGTAACATTTTTATTTCTTGAGGCCATGATATTTCGTGAAATGGCGTGAATCAAAATTGATAAAGATAGTAGTTCCAGTTTCCATTATGATTTATTTTGTTTATTACTCCATTAAGTCTAAATCTCTTTGTAGTGAAAAATATTGAAGCTCTCTACTAATTCTTACCGCATAAGCCCACGAATATTTCCTACCAATGCCCCAAATCTGCATAGATTCAATATCCTTGATACGATTTCGATTACCGTAGCTGAGAATTTGTGGGCTTACGATTTCCGAATCTTCCGATGACCAATTCGAGCCGATTTTTAAGTGAGGGTGTGACTGGTCTTCACTTTGATCAAGTGACTCCCTGGAGAGACTTTTTGTGGGCACTAGACTCTGTTTGCGTGATTTCCACGCTGCTATTTCCCACCAATTATCCCACGTGCCTCTCCCAGACATTACTCGATTCATTTTGCGAATCCATGTTGCACGTATTGCTCGCGCTAGAAATGGGTCGCATGTAATTGTCTCAGTGAAATTTCTGATAGCAGTTTCCAAATATTGATTTTTATTCATTACTGAAGTCGCTGAGAGAAAAGATTCAATCGATGAAGCATTCGATGCCCACCCCCAAACAGTATGGATATGTGTTGGGCTAAAATCGATAATTTGGCGCTGAGAAAAATTACTATCTGCTTTTATCGAGGGATTAAATCCTTGGATTGACCAATAAGACGATTTAAGCAGAAGATCATGATTTATATCGAGAAAATTAATATAACTTGGTCTAAATTCAATATCGTCTTCAAGTACAAGACCTATTTTATTGTCCGTGAAAAAACTTTGAAACGCTTGCATAAAATGGTCATGAAAGCCAAGATTTTTGTTATTAACGATAACACTAACTTTATGGTTTGATTCATGCGACCATAAATCTACGATTTTTCTTACTTCTAATACTTTCACATCATCTTGTGAATTGCGTGGTCCATCAATTGAAACTTGTACTTTTCGTGACGGAAGAGTCTCGATTGCCTTCAACTGTTTTTTTATACAATTCGGCCTATTGAATGCAATCAATAAGATTGGCGTCAGAAAATTATTCATTGTCAAGATGGCCAAGTTTTGTACCTTTGTATAATTGTTTCCCTAAATCACTCCAAGTATATTTGCCACCGAGTAAATCCTTTGATGAAACTTCATTTTTTAACTCAACTGAACGTCTAATTGCCGCTGAAATTTGATCAAGTTTTGGATTTTGGGAAAGGAGAACTCCATTTAAATTTGATATTAAATCTGCACTAAAGCCTGTATCTGTGGCAACAACAGGTGTCCCACTTGCTAAAGCCTCTAAGAGCGGAAATGGCCCACCTTCATTTTCTGCGAGTGATAAAACTGTTGAAGCTGTCCGCATTAAAGTGGGATTTCTAGCAAGTTGAAAATCCAGTATTTGCACATTCTTTCGTGGCACTGACCCCAGTGTGGTGTATGCCTGCCAGTTCTTTCCATGAATTATAAATTTAACATCTGGCATGAAATCAATTACGCGCTCTATTAATTTGGGATTTTTTCTTGGCTTGCAGTCACCAACAATTAGTACAAACAATTCTTGCTTCAAAGTACTGACAGACTGTGGAAAATAAAATTTTCTATCAACAGCACCATAAACTACACTAATATTTTTAGGGTCGAACCCAAGTTGCTCAATCATTCGAGCATTATTAGTGTTCTGAACTAAAATGCGATCAGCATTCATCAGTTTCCGTATCTCAGGAAGCATATTTCGCATAGGTTTTTCAAAATGTGTAACAAAAACAAAATTTTTAAACAATTTTAGATCGTGTTGATCCGCAATTTTGATGAAAGTGCTGTGATGAATGAAGAGATTAACGGGAGAGAATTTAGGAAAAAATCTAGTTTTAAAATTTGATGGAGAGAGAATTTCGCGCCTGGAAAAAGTAATATATTGAAACCTGGGATGGATTCCGATTGCGGCGGCACTGTTCTTAGCGATTGCGTCCATAATCCAACCCTTATGTCCTGTTGCAAGAAAAGTTGAAGTTTCTGTAAAATTATGCATCTATATAAGAGCCTCTCCAAAGTCGTTTTTTTCGTAATGGTCTACCTAGTATAACTGTAAGAGGTATCAGCCAATATTGAATTACGGTGACTGATTCTAAGCAAGAAAACAGAAATAAAAAATAAAACTACCTTCTATCTTGTTAGCAAATAATAAAGTCGAGCTACACATTAGCAAGGCTTTAAAGAGTTGATTGAGTCAATTTTTGTTGATTTCGAAATTATTTTCTTGGATTATTCAGACTTAGGATTACCTGAGTCCGTTTGGGAAATCACACCTAAAAATACAGCGACTATCGCCTTATTTGAACTAAGAAAATCTATCAACTTCAACATCAATATTTCAGAAACTCAATATGTAGCACGAAGTGAGGTGCAGACAAATTATGTAGAGTACCACCCTGAAGTTTCGAGTCTTAGCAGTGGAATCAAATTCGAAGATGACGATCAAAATTCAAACGTGCTCTCGGTCATGTGATGCTTAATCAAATTAAAGCTAAGGACAAGCAAAAATATATGTTGTTTGAAATCTAATATTTTATCCAACCGTCATAACAAAAAGAGAGTACCTCATTAATCATAAACTTTTTTGCAACAAAAGATATGTTGTAGAAAAGGATGTACAATCGTGGATGCGAGCTAGCTATAAATTTTTACCCGCAATTGCTAATAAAATTATTTCTATGCTACAAAAAAGGGAAGATTTAATAAGTTTAGTTAATTGGGATTTAGATGATTACGTAGATAAGAATTATATGAGTCTTCTACGGACGTCAATAGAGATGCGGACCAGTCAGAATCTGAGCTATTCTTATAAAATGATTGGAAGACTTCATCTAAGGCAACTAGTTTTGGTATTTTGGAATAATGGATTAATAAGTCCTTAGAAATTTTTCTTACTAGGTCTGAATTACCGGTATTTAAAGTAGTTATGACTAATGTCCCGTGTCGAAGTGCTTCTATTGTTATGGTAGGGAAAACATCGAAACATTCTGACAGAACTGCTACTGCCTGAACTTGATGTAAAAGTTCAAATAATTCAGGGCTATTCAGGGCACCATGATATGTATATTGACTGTGTAGCAGTGTTTGTTTTGCTATTTCATCCAAACGGCTAGGCCCGGCGAGATGCAAATGCCAGTCAGAGGCAGCCACAGCCTGTATTACATGTTCTAACCCTTTGGCATTTGGTCGTCCAGCAAAAAGAATTGCCTTTTTCATTCTGGTTTGCTTCGGGCAACTGCATTTATCTACACCGTTGGTGATTTCGCCTGAGATCTTGAAACCGAATGAAATTAGTAGCTTCGCTTGTAAACTGCTGATGGCAACTACATCATCAGGAAGTCTATATAGTATTCTTAATGCACCAATACGAAGCCGATAAATAATCTTAAACCTGATCGGTTCATCTAATTTAAGCTTAGGTGTAGAATTAGAACTGTTGCGCATGAAATTAATTAGATAGGAATCCACCTCATAATTTGTCAATCCAAGGTCATATGGAAATAATTTGCGCGGTAATACCAGACTAAAATCATGAAGTGTAATTAATGTTCGAACTCGAAAAAATTTATTGATTAGGATTACAGTTCTTGGAAACCGAGAGCCTATTTGATGAATCCACACTATATCAGGCTTAAATCGGAATAAATTCTTTGTATACCAGCAAGTGCTTCGAATTGAAAAAAATTCTGCTATGACCTTACTTCTAAAAGAGTTATTTACTCGATTAATTTGATCTAGAGAAGCTTTAAAAATTTTTTCACTAATTACTTCATTTTTTATAAGATTAGATGGATCAGCACTGGACGTCCAATACTCAACTAGTTGTGATTTCGAGGCTTCTTTGGCAAATCCATGAGCGATCGTTGCAGCGCCTGGAAATTCAATCGGGTGTAAGTCATTAAGGATTACAATTTTCACATTACTCTCCTTTCATTAATTATAGTGTCCACCAAACCTTGTCATATAGTCAATGTAGTATTAGGAAAGCGATAAGGGGGCATCCGTGAAACCAGTTTTGCATGTGATTACTACAATTTCGCGTGGGGGCGCTGAAATACAATTGTTAACCTTGGTTCGGGAGCAAAGGCTTAGCAACCGAGAAGTGAATGTTCTTTATCTGAAAGATTCCCCAGAACTGGACCGGGAACTCTCTGCACTTGGTGTAAAAGTGCTCCATGATATTGCAAAAATGAGTTTTGTTAAACAAGTATTTTGGACAAGACAATTCTTAAAAGATTTTGACGTTATTATTCACTCGCACCTTCCTAGAGCACAGATACTCGTAGCGCTGGCAAAAAGAACGCAACCTACAGTAATCTCACGTCATGATGCAGAACGATTTTTTGCGAATGGTAATAAATTGCTTTCTATATGTCTTGCCCGATTCGTTGCCCTGAGATCAGATTCAGCAGTTGCAATTTCTGGTGCAGTAGCAAATGCGATGAAACACTCTTGCGAATTTCCTAAGAATTTTCCAATAGAAGTTGTTCACTATGGTTATAACCCGGGTTTTCTAAAAAATACTTTAGTTAGCCCAATAATGATAGATGGAACTGAATTGAAACTTTCAAAAAAACTCGTATTTGGAACTATTGCCCGTCTGGTTGAGCAAAAAGATCACCCAACTCTTTTGAAGGCATTTGCCATGTATTGCAACAATTTTTCTGACACTTACTTAATAATAGTTGGTGATGGATCGCTCAAGGACGAATTAATCCAATTGGCTGCGGAATTAGGTATTAATGAGAAAGTTTGTTGGCTTGGTCACCGCACCGATATTCCTGAGGTTTTGAATAATATGGATGTTTTTATTTTGGCAAGCAAAACGGAAGGTTTTGGACTAGTTTTACTTGAGGCAATGTCTAGGGGACTTCCAATTATAGGTTCAAAAAGTACAGCAATTCCAGAAGTTTTAGGTGATGATGGAGGAATGCTTTTTGAGACTGGTAATGCTCAACAACTTTTTGAACATATGGAACAATTGCGTAATCCACAAGTTCGAAAAGAGATGGCAGATAAAGCACTAAATAGACTTGACTTTTTCGCTCCCCAAAATTTGTTAGTCAAGTTAGATAAAATTTATGAGAAGGCAGGGGGATAAATTGCGTGTATTTATAACAGGCGCTGCGGGATTTATTGGTTCTCAGGTTGCTCGCAAGTATGCAAACTTAGGTGCGCAGGTAACTTGTATCGATAATTTAAATAGCTACTACTCGGTGGATTTAAAGCGCGCAAGAGTTGAACAAATTCTTGATCATCAAAATATTGATTTTCTTGAGGTCGATTTGGTTAATAGATATGAAATTGACCGCCTAATAGACTCTCGCAGACCGGAATTGATTGTGCACTTAGCCGCCCAAGCCGGAGTGAGGCTTCCGTTAAATGAAACAGACAGGTATGTAAATTCAAATCTTGTCGGTTTCTCAAATATTCTCAACTCTGCAGTTCAATACGAAATTCCAGATTTTATGTACGCCTCTTCTTCAAGCGTCTACGGCAACTCGCCAAATGCTCCCTATAAGGAATCTCAATTAGGATTGGAGCCAATTAGTTTTTATGGAGCAACCAAATTAAGTAATGAAATTTTGGCTAGAGGTCTAAGTAATAAATCAAAAACGTCAACAAGAGCACTGAGGTTCTTTACTGTCTACGGCCCATGGGGCCGACCAGATATGGCGTACTTTCGGATGGTCTCTAGTTTGTTACTGGGCCGTACATTTCATCTTTTTGGAGACGGGAGTCTAAAGAGAGATTTTACTTTCATCGACGATGCAGTTGAATCTGTCGTTTTGTTAAGTGAGCAAATGAAAAATCAAAATTTTACAAAATCTGACGTAATAAATATTGGCGGAGGGAACGAGTATTCCATTCAAGATTTAATCTCATTTGTTAATAATCTCAACGGCACTGAATTAAAGGTAATTCAAGAAAGTTCCTTTAGTGGGGATGTCAAACAAACCCTGGCAGATAGTTCGCTCCTAAATCGACTAACCGGAAAAATTCCAGATACTAATTTGCCCGAAGGGATTAAAAAAGTTTACGAATGGATGCTCAAGCCGCAGATTTTATCTTTAGTGAGCAGTTGGAATTGAGAGCTCTGTGAATTATTTGCTTGTTACCGGAATATACCCACCAGATATTGGCGGTCCAGCAACTTACATTCCACGTCTAGCAAAATTTATTTCTTGTGCGGGGGACAATTCAACAGTTATTTCATTGAGTAATGATAAAAATAGAATTCACCAAAATTCTCAATGGAATTGTATTTTTATTTTGAGAAAGATGAATAAAATAATGAGAATTCCCAAAACTATTTTTACAATATATGTTCAGTCACGTAAAAGTGATTATATTTTTGTTAATGGACTATTTATAGAAAGTGCAATTGCAAATCTTTTTTTAAAAAGACCATTAATTGCTAAAGTCGTGGGAGACCCTGTTTGGGAGCGCTTGCAGAACAAAAATATAAAAAATAATTCAAATTTAAATTTCGACTTTACACATCACGGTGTTTTATCTCGATTTCATCGGATTCTATTTACTTGGGCCTTAAACCGATTTGATGTTATTTCATGCCCAAGTAGTGGTCTTGAAAAATTAATGCACAATTGGGGAGTCAAGCCTAAAATCATAATCATAAAAAATGGTACGCAATGCCTGCCGAATCTCGCGCATAAAAATATTTACGACGTAATCTCCCTCAGCCGGCTTGTCAAATGGAAGAACGTGGACTCACTAATAATGGCATGTGCTGGGACTAACATTCGAATTGCTATTGCCGGGGACGGCCCAGAAGAGTTGCACCTGAAATCTATTGCAAAAAGACACAAAGTTAATGCGACTTTTCTTGGGCAGGTTCCACAAAGTGAAGTACCCAGATTACTTGGTTCTGGAACAATTTTCGCGCTACTTTCAGATTATGAAGGTCTCTCCTTTTCTTTAATCCAAGCGATGATGGCGAAAAAACGAATAATTGTTTCAAACGCTGAGGGAAATTGTGATGTAATCACAAATAAATTTACTGGGCTTGTAGTCAACCCAAAAAATGAAGAAGAGATTCGATCAGCGCTACAAATCCTGTTGAAAAATAGTAATGAAAATTCCATAATGGCCAGAAACGCCAGGAAAGATGCGGAAGAAAAATTTTGCGAAGAGCGCCAGTTACAAAAAATGGTAGAACTTATTCAATCTATAGGTTTAAAAAATTAAGCGCTGCGTTGTGATTGTAGATCCGCGCAAAAGGATACAGCGCGAAGACTCTGACGTTATTTTTCGACACAATAGATATGCCCAGGCTCTCTCAAGGATTAGTTTAAATGCAATAAATATCATGGTTATTTTGCAACCTGCAACCAAAGGTATTCAATCGTTTGAAAAAGTATCTGAGAACTTATATATCATGAGATCACAGACCCTTTTTTACGGAAATTTATTTAGGGTGGTAAATTTTGTCACGAAGATGAATGAACATCAACTTGTACCTACAGTTTTAATCGCTGGAGATCCAGATGTTTCATTTTTTAATACAAAATTAATTCAGAGATTTATTTCAAAAAAATTTGGTAGGCAAGTACCCATTCAAATCCAAGTACATTCTGAATTAACTTGGAAGTATGCTAGAAGTGGGTTCACTAACTTTTTTAAATTTATTTACGCGAAGTTCTCACTGAAGTGGGCGGATAGTATTCGAGCTACTTCAAGTCAGCATGCAAAAGATTTAGTTTTAAACTTCAATGTCGATAGTAATATATTAGAAGTAGTACCAGTCCCACTCTCAATTGATTTACAAACAGTTTCTATTTATTCATCCCACCGTCCTAACAGTATCGGATTTGTTGGCAGAATTCATTCGGAACGTAACTTAAGCCTCTTTGTCAAGCTTGTTGAATTACTGGTGAAAAACGTACCTAATTTGAACGTTGTTATAGTCGGAGATGGTAAAAATCGATCGTCTTTTGAGACTGCACTTCTGAAAATCGTAGATAAATCACGTTTAAATTTCTTGGGTGTTATGGATAAGAATGCAATGGAGATTGCTTGGAGTAAAATTGGGGTATTGCTCTCTACGGCTAAGAATGAGTCATACGGTCGGGCAATACGAGAGTCTCTTTGCCATGGAATTCCAGTACTGGCCTATGAATCATCTGGTGTTTCATCATTGCAAGATGAGAGTTTGTCAAATTGGATTTCGATTATTGGCTTTCCCATCAATCACCGTGAGATTGTTGATCAGTTTAAGAAATTAGTGAGCCTGAGGACTGATGACTCATATTTGGAATTTCAGAAGCTTCGACAATCCACACTGGCTGATGAAATTGCACAATCTTGGCTAAAAATGATTAGTTGAAGTCGGCTGCGTTAGACTTTCCTTATGTGCGGAATAGTCGGTGGGTTTGGCCTAAATGTTCAGCAAGAGTGGGTCAGGCGTGAAACTGATCATCTGAAAAATAGAGGTCCGGATCATCGGGGAACAATTGAAGTAGATGGAATCTTAAGTATGGGTGTCGCTCGACTAGCAATGACGGATCCACTACCCAGAAGCAATCAACCTTTCAAAAGTAAAGAACTAAATTCAATATTATCGTTTAATGGTGAGATCTATAATTACAGAGAACTTAGAAATGATTTACTAAATTTGGGTTATATTTTTCATACTGATTCAGACACAGAAGTTCTCCTAGCATCCATCCATAAATATGGCTTACAAGCCACCGAAAAAATTAACGGAATGTATGCTTTTGCCCATTATTCAATGGACTCTCAAGTGTTAATTTTAGGTCGGGATTTTTTGGGGAAAAAGCCTCTTTATTGGATGAGTTTTCAAGGTAGTATTTATTGGTCCTCGAGTCTGCAATCTTTGTCTAGATTAAAAAAGGAAAGAAAACTCTCACCAGAAGGATTAGTTGAATATTTAAGTTTTGGGTACACAATAGATCCGAACTCAATTGAAACTGAAATTCACGTTATTTCGCCAGGATCCTTTTTATGCGCCTCAATAGAGGGAAATTCGGCTAAATTTAAACTTTTGGATTCAAGATCTTATATTTCTAAATTAATTAGTCCGCAACTGACAATAAGGGAAGAGCTAACGAATGCGGTCAGGCTGAGAACTTCAGGACACAAATCTGCAGCCATATCAATGTCAGGTGGATTAGATTCCTCTATAGTTGCCCAAATTGCTGCACAATTGAATATTACGATTAACGCGTATTCAGCTATTTGGCTAGATTCGGATAAAGAACGTTATAACACAGATGCAACTACTGCTAAAGTTATAAGTGAAAAGCTCGGAATTCCCTGCACACTTGTAGAAATGATTTCAGCAAACCAACTCGCTGATTCTTTGGATAAATTTGTAACGGCAATGGAAGAACCAAATGCCAACCCAACTGGCATTTCAATGATGTCACTCTATAAAGCAATTGCAGATGATGGCCATCGACTGGTTCTGACCGGCGACGGTTCAGATGAGATTTTTGGTGGATATCCTAGATACATATCTTTATCAAGAATACCCAAAATTTTGAGTCTTCGAGGGAAGAGAGTAAATAAGGCTTTATCCAGTGAACGAAACAAAATAAGTAGTAAATTGATAGTGACTTTACTCAGTCAAACAGATTATAAAAACCCCAATCATTGGATGCACTGGCATTGGAATTTCACACCAGTTGAATTAGGAAGATTACTCAACCATAATTATGGGAGAGGGTACGTAATTGATCACCTTGAGAGTGCAATCTCCAAATGCATTAGAACTAATGAAATGAATAAAATTAAGCAAATGATGGAGATGGATCGGAATATTTGGCTTAGCATGGAATCTAACAGAAAATTAGATCGAATTTCCATGTACCATTCTATCGAAGCAAGAAGTCCTTTTCAAGATGACAGAGTTATTGCAGCCGGTTTAAACGAAATGGAAAAATACAAGTTTAAGAAAATCGAAAAAAAGGTTCTTTGGGACGCTTTTCCAGAAATGCAATCATTAGGAGTTCGTCCAGATAAGACGGGCTTCATAAGTCCAGTGGGTCATTGGCTAAGAAGCAACCCAACGCTTGCATCAGATTCGTTGGATCACTTACACCTACTGGGTGACTTTAATATCGAACAGATGAAAAAGCTTCTTTCAGCACCGGCAAATGGAGATTATCGAAAAATAATGCAACTGTGGTCTCTGATTGTACTTTCGCGCTGGATCCTTTCGAATGGATAATTCATTATGATTCAGAAGCATTTATTCATCTTTAATCTTGAAACTAATTTAGATAATCCCCTCCTCGCTTTTACTCACGACTGGATCACAAGTTTTTCTAAAAAAGTTGAGTATATTCATGTTTTTTCAACTCATGTAGGTAGGTTTGATTTACCCAATAATGTAGATGTCAATGAGTTAGGAGGTGGCTCTTTATTAAAAAAAATTCAAGCAATTTTCCGATTAGGTAAAGCTAGTTTAGCAATTCTCAATTTAAGAAGAGAGTCAATCGTGTTTCATCACATGTCAACCAAAACAGGTGTCTTTCCTGGAATATTCATTCGTATATTAGGCGTCCCCCAGGGTCTCTGGTACTCACATTCTGCTCACCCATTCTCATTGCATTTAGCATCAAAAATAGTAAATGTAATTATCACCTCAACCAATGGCGCATTTCCTTTCAAGTCCAGCAAAGTGTCTTACGTAGGGCATGGACTTGAAATGTCAAGCGCACTTAAGGTTTTTGATCAAATGTCTCCAAATCGTGTAGGAATAGTTTCTTTGGGTCGAATTGCCAGAATAAAAAATTTAGATAAAATACTCCTATCTGTTCCAACAAATATCAATCAATTTCCGATAAGTTTTATTGGCCCTAAAGATAATAATGAAGACGTTGAAAGTGAGCTTAAAGCTATTGCAACAAAGAATAAAATAAAATTAGAAATACTCCCCCCGATCGACCACTCTTCTGTTTTAAAAAAACTAGTAAGTTATTCGATCTATTATTCTGGTACTCCTAAATCTGTTGATAAGGCCACGATTGAAGCTGCTAGCGTCGGTTGTTTTGTAGTTACAACCGAAAGTACAGCTCAAGTTTTAACTGGAATGGATCTAGTTTGGAAGGAACTAAACAAGCCAAATAATCTTTCTCTTGAGCAGCAGATGCAAATATTAGGTGACTTGACGCAACTTCAAGACGCCAAATTACGCCACCTCATTCATAAGCAATCAGTCAAAAAAAATGATGTAACTACTACAGTTAGCAAAATTCTTTCCAAAATTATGAAATCTAAATTATGAAAATTTCATTCGTAAGTACAGCTCGGTATCCGACGGAAAAGGCTTATGGAGTCACGATTGAAGAGTCGTGTTCTGCGGCAAATCGGCTAGGTCACGTCTCCAACATTATAACTATTGGAGAATCTGGCTTAGATAATTCTGGCAATCAAATCATTGGGATTAATTCCAGATTACTTAAGTCAATCGGTGTAATTGCAAGGCGTAGAAAAAGCACCTTAATTACAAAAATTGCTTTTCTTTTCTTGTCAATTTTTTTAGCATTTAGGTTGAAGAAAATGGTGAATAATGCACAGACGCAAATTCTTTGGGCAAGAGATATTCTTCTTGTATATGTACTTAAGCTACTAGATTATAGTGGAGTGGTTGTTCTTGAAATTCATCACGTACCGATGGGCCTAAATGCAAAGTTTTTGCAACAAATCTCA
>Ga0164292_10000814_pt1 | contig 24812 bp, 32 predicted proteins | sample GEODES117metaG_FD_111486 | JGI IMG/M metagenome (GOLD analysis project Ga0164292, IMG submission 111486) | Eutrophic lake water microbial communities from Lake Mendota, Wisconsin, USA - GEODES117 metaG | ecosystem: Environmental > Aquatic > Freshwater > Lake | place: USA: Lake Mendota...
ACGATGATATTATGCCAGAATTACAAAATACAGATGAATCGGACGATGATATTATGCCAGAATTACAAAATACAGATGAATCGGACGATGATATTATGCCAGAATTACAAAATACAGATGAATTAGATAATGATATTATGCCAGAATTACAAAATGCAAATGAATTAGATAATGATATTATGCCAGAATTACAAAATGCAGATAATGTAAATGAATCGGACGATGATATTATGCCAGAATTACAGAATGCAGATAATGAATCAGAATTTAAGCTAATTAAGTAAAAATAATTTATTTATGCTTACAATAATAAATATTGTAAAAATAAACAAACAAGTAAAAAATATCGAATATATATTTATCTAAATTTATATTATATTAACTATCTTATATATTATATTAACTATCTTATTTCGTCCAGAAATAGACAGCACTTATATAAATTATTAGAACATTCTTTTATAATTTAAAATTTATAATTTTCATCAACTTCTGACGCCCATTTGAATCTTTTTATTAAAACTTTTGTAAAAAGTTTTTCAGGTGGAATATCAAATTTTTTTATAAATGCAAAAATAATTCTAGGATCTATATAATTATTTTTGGATGTACCCAATGATACATTTTTCATTTTTTCTTTAGTTTCTCTTTTTAATCGTAATGTTTTTATCTTAGTTTCAAGTTTACTTGCTTTTTCTGTATTTTTATTTTCCATATATTTTTTCTTTTTATTTTTTAATTCTTTAATCCTACTTTCTATTTTATCAAGAGCTGTATCTAATGATGTATTAACATTTTTTTGATGATTACATAATAATGCAACTGCAGTATTAGCCTGATTAAACATTGCTATAAGATAATTTAATCTTTCATTTGAGTCTATTTCTTCTACTTTTTCTTTTTTTATTTTATCTATTTCTTTTTGAAATAATAGACTAGCATTAAAAGTTCTCCATACTTTTGCTGTTAATCCTTTTAAGAAGGAACTAAGATATTCATTTAATATACTAGAATTAATATGTTCAAATAATTCCTCTTTTTTAGTTTTATTTTTAACAAATTCTTGTAAATTTTTATATACATCAGAATGAACTCCAACTTTACGACAATATCTCACTGAATCTTTACCCAAGAAATCTAATCGTATCATATTATTATCTAATAAAGTTAAATGTTCAACCCGTAATGAAGTGACACCTACAGTATCTGCTTCTTCTTTTGTATCTTTATTACCTCCTACACGTAATGCAAGATTATCAATAAAATATAGAGCGGTAGCAAGTTGTCTATTTTTAATATCCATATCATTTAATTGTTTTTCATAATCTTCACGTATCTTTGATACCTTCTTTTTTAAATCTCTGGCTAAATCAAATTTAGATTGGTCACTCTTAGATTTAAAAAATGAATCTAAACTAGTGAAAATATATTTATTTTTACCAGTTATTTCTTCTTTCCAAGAGGCTAACCAAATAACATTTCTATCATGAATAATTTCACCCCATTTATGACCGTGTATTGGAACTTTTGGTATTATACTATCCTTTGAAATATTTAAAGTAACATCCTCTGGCATTATACGTTTTTTTATCATTCCAATCTTCGGATGGGTACCACGTCCTAAGAAAATACCTGGAGGTTCTATTTTATAATTACCGACTTGTTGTTGAACACCATCAATAATACAAAATTTATATGGTTCTTCAATAGCTTCTTGTTTCTTTTTAATATCTTCTTTCATCTCTTTAGTAACTTGTGCTTTATTGTCTTTCTCTCTAGTAAGATAATTTTTAATAGGTGTGAAATCAATTTCACTAATATTATTAACTATCAAGTCTTTTGGTAAGGTTATTTTAAATTCTTTCCAAAAATTTTTATTAAATGTATTATTTTCAATATATGGCGTTCCAATAAATCGGGCATACATTGTAGCGTATTCTTCAGCCAAATTTGGTAATGTTATATTTCTTCCATTAATAATAACTGGTATTCTATGGGGCATATATTCGGGGGGAAACATTGGTCCATTATGTTGTAATACAGTCCATTGTGGAGTTCCACCACCTAATAATAAATTAATTTTCCAATGTTTTGAATTACAACATTTATAATTATTAGTACAACCAATGCGACATTTATTTTGATATTTTTGCATATTATAAATATAATAGAAATTTTTTATATTAAATGCATTTATAAATCAAATTATTAAATTATATTACTTCTCTTCAGATTATGATGTCATAAAACTATTTTATCAGCAAATAATTTTCTAGTTTATACTAATGAATTTGTTTTACTTTAAACCCTACCAATTTAAACCTATACTTATTATTGTCGCTAAATTAGATACTGAAGAATCTGTTGAAAAATTAGAAGTTTATACACACGAAATATTTCAAATATTAATAGATGAAAAAGAAGCGGATGAATCTAATATAATTATTTTTAGTGTAATAAAAGACCATGAAAAATCTACTCTTAATTTAATCCTACCATCTATTAAATCTAATATAAATCTCGTTACTAAATTGGAAAATGATACTCAATTAGTTAATAAAATAATTGTTAGAACTCTAATGAAAAGTAATACCAGATTATATTTTGAATTGAAAGAAGATAGAATATTAATTCATAGTAATAAACTTAATTTAGAACAATTAATTAAATACTATTTATTTTAGATAAAAATATTGAAAATAATAGCAATTTGTCTTAATTTATATTATATAATGCAATCCGCAAAAACTTTATGGTGTTCTTATCAGTATACTGAAAATATGATTAAATCAATTGGTTATAATCCATTTCGCGAGAATCATATACATTCTTGTAAATATGGCAATACTTGCCGAGGTGCTCACAATGAGAGTGAAATTAAATTATCCCCTGAAATTGCAAAATTTAATAGTTACAATAAAGAAAAAATAGATTGGGTTAAAATATATTTAGATATTATTAGTGTAATTAAAAGAGATTCTCTTAAAATAAAATGCAAAAATATTAATATTGATGAATCATCTAAAAACTTTATTACAATAGTTCAATTATGGAAACAACTAGCAACTGAATATCGTCGTATTTATAAAGATGAAAAATTATTTGCTACATCTGGATATGATTATATTGAGGATATTCCTCAATTTAGATTATCTGAAAATTATGAAGATATTATGTGGTCATTTGAACGTATGACACAATTGTGTCCAGTTTATACTAATTTTATATCTTCAATTGAAATGAAAAAAAAAATTTCTATTCGTGATATTTGTATTGCTCCAGGAATCAATTGTAAAAATGGTTGTCATAAAATGAATGAAATGATATGTATTGATAATTTTATGACAGGTGAATGTAAATGTGAGACTGAAGAAGAATATCAAATACATTATACAAATTTACAAACAAAAATTAAGGAAACTATTGATGTAAAAAAAATTAAAAAATTTCAAGATAAATTAGATTTATTGATATCCTCACGTTCAATTCATTATAATTTTACTCCATTTATTACATTATATAGTAATTATATAGAATCAATTAAACGAGAACAAGAAAAAATTAAAATGATGGAACAAAACTTAATAGACTCTGTTAAACTACAATCTGAGAATATTAAACCAGTTATTAAACTTAAAAAATTAGGATGTAAATAAAATATAATTTTATGATATATATATAAAGATTATAATATTTTATATTATAAATGACAACTGAAATAATTAAACAATTTAATGAAATTCTAGAATCTTTTATTATTCAAATTACACCTATTATTGGGTCTTCTGCAAAAACTAAATTTGATTTATTAATTAAAGTAAATTCATTATTACCAATTGAAAAATATTTACTTCATGCACTTCCAATGCGTGATAAAATTATAAATCAAGACGAGTCATATTTTAACAATGAACAAAATCACAAAGATGATGAAGTCCTTGATTTAATTATAAATATTAAGAAAGTATATCATATGATGGATAAATCATCACAAAAAAATATTTGGGATATTTTTCAAGCAATGTTATTTCTAGGTGAAGAGTATCTACGTATTAAATTAGGAAAAAACTAAATTATATTAATTTATTATATTATTAAGCTTACTGATAAAAAGCGGGATGTATATAAGACCGATTAAGTGTGTATATAGTTTTGCTCATTAATTTGCAGCAAGCTAAAAAATTGATATTTAGATTTTAAAGTCTAATAGTATTAAATATTTTATGTCAGAGTTTATTACATATGATATGAATTTGTACAAATTACTCAAAATTAAGAGTAATAAACGATATCAGATGAAAGATATTAAAAATATTATTTATAAAAAAGTTATAAGTACTCGAGATATTAATACTTACTTCCCTTGTATTAAATGTTGTTTTTGTGGTAAATGTTCTGTTAATCAAGAACGTTTACTTGAATATATTGAAGCAAATTTTGTTGAAAGCACCCCAAAAAATCTTTCATATTATTATGAATATACACAACAACCAGTTGAAATTATAAAAATGAATTTTGAATAATTCGTTTAGATAGTTAATTAAATATATTATTTATATAATGTTTAGTACTACTATTAATAAATTATCTCCATTAGAAATATATAATACTATATTGACTCAATTTCAAACCATTAAAAATTCTACTTTTTTTATTAATTATACTATGATTCCTCCAGGTGAATTAGTAAGTATATCAAATATCATATCAGATAGTATAGAAAGATTAGGTGAATTATCATCATTATATATAAAAAAACATAATGATAGTGCAATTTCTATTAGTACAATTGAAAAAATAAAATGTATGTATGATCTTCATAATGAATTATTGTCTCATTTATATAATTTTGGGAAACTATCTAGTTATGTAGTAGAGGGTATGAAAGATATATCAATGAGTAATAGTATTGCTGATTTTACTAGTTATATTCATTATGATTTTATTAATCGTCATAAATTAATTATATTACAAATATTTGATACCATTAAAAAAATAAATGTATATTGTACAATTCTAAAAGATAAATTTTAATATTACTTTTTATTGAAAACACTGTAATTTCCATCATAAAAATCACTAAATTGCCACGATTTATTAGAATTCTTTGGCCAATCTTTTACTTTAGTTAAACCAAATTTACCTAATATTGGTCGTGTCCATTTAACAAATTTTTTTATTGGCATATGCTCAGGTAAAATAAATCCTCTATAATCTTTCTTTTCCATCAAGTCAATAATATGAAACATAGAACCCATATAGCCTGCTAATACCTGAAGAATTGTTGAATTTATAATATCTTTATATTTATTATCAAATAATTTACGAGCTTCTTTTATATCTAATAAAGAACCAACCCAATATACTTCTCCATCTTCAAAAAATAGTGTACATCCTAATTCATCCATACCATTCTTAATATTATCTATTAACATTTCAGCATTATCTTGAAAATTCATATTATTATTAACTACTTCTTCTAATGATTCCATTGATGCTTTACATGGTTTATAAATATAGTAACAACTTGGTTTATATTCCACTTTATCCACATTATTTTTAAGTGTAAGACTTTTAGCAAGAGTATAACATTCTTCATGACGAATTAACATACCCTTCATTTCCTTACTAATAGGTGTATAAGTTTTTGCCCAACTTTCCAAACCTTTCTGGTCTACAATATATTCATATTTAGAAGATATTTTATTATTAAGATTTGCTGGATTTTCTTTTTCATGCGTACCCCAACTAAGTTCCAGATGATGAAATGCCTCATCATACCACGATTCTCCATCACCAGACCATGTATTTAAATAAGTATTTGGTTTCTTTGGTGTCATATGTATTTGATTATCATTTTCTGATATATGAATTGTTTTTAATCCAAGTTTTTTAGCTAAATCAGCATAATTTGTATATTTATAGTTATGTTTTATTTTATTTATTCTTTCTAGAGCATAGAGTGCCCATATACTTACATTTCCTGGATTACAACCCATACTTACTACAAAATTACATTTCTTCTTATCATTCATACATGCTGCTTCAACTACTTTAAATCGAGATTCAAATGTTTCATCTTTTGGGTCCATCTTTTCTAATTCCCAAGTTTCTATTGCAGAATTAGTATATGATATACCATATTTATTACATAATATGTACATATCTTCTGTATTTATATCGTATGATGCATCGATTATAATATCGTCTTGACCTAATTTTAAATCTTGAATAAGTATTTTCTCATAATTATCTTTGGTAATTTTAACATTAATTTTTTTTATATTAGGGTCTATATTTTTGAATGCATATTGTAATTTATCTATAATTGTTATATTTTCTAAAGGAATATTAATAAATTCTCTTAATAATGGAATTACACTTGTACCAATACCTCCTGAACCAATTACTACTAATTTATTATTAAATTGTCTTTTAGTTTTATTTTTAATAATATCATCTAAATATTTTTTTCTATCCCTAAATTTATTTCGAAATTTATTTTTTAATTTAGTCATTATATTAAATTATAAAATAATCTATTGTAAAAATTTCATCTAAAATAACTTATTATTATTTATAATGATAAATTAAAAGGTAAGAAGATTTATAATTGTAAAGAATATAAATTAACAATTGATAGAGACACGAATGCATGTCGTAATATCTATATAATGGCTAGTTAGAAGTCATTAAAAACTTGAAAATATAATTAAAAGTTAGAAAAAATATGAAGATTTTAGTCATATTTTATTATATTTTATACGGAATTTTTGCATATAGATGTACCTATAAACAGTGTAATAAGAAGGTGCATAGTAGCAATAATATTAGATGTATAAATATTGAGAAACAACTAAGGAATAATAATCATCAGAATAAAGATAAATATTATACAAAAAATCTTAACAGAAAAAATAAATCTAAATAATAGTATATGAGTTTAAGAAAATCACCAACTCAAAGTGCAACACTATATAAAGTTGGTACAAAGAAGGAAGGTAATGATGGAAACACTTGGATTATTGTAGCTAACAAAAATAATATTAATAAATGGCAATTATATAAAAAATCTAGTAAAACGGCTATAAAAGAACCAATAAAAAAAGCTAGTAAGAAAACTAGTAAAAAGGCCAAAGAAGATAGAATGGAAAAATCTAAAAAGAAAGTTATTAGTATGAAAGATATAAATTTATTAGATATGTATAATATTCCAAAGATTAAATCTAATGATTGGAATAAATGGATGAAAAATTGGAAGCCAAATCAAATCAAAGGAGTTAATAAAATAAGAGAATCATATGATAGTATTCAAAAAGAAACAGGAATCATTGTAATTGAAGTCATTCTACCAATTAGTTATAATCATATATATTGGATTGATTATGTGACTGATTATTCCAAATCATTATATCCAGATCTATTTAATGATAATAATGCATATATGATGATAGTTTATAAACTAAATGAACGATTAGAACTGGTTAATAGTATTCACGGACAACATAAAGGTATATTACGAAACTATAAAAAGAGTTTATTAGAATATATTGACAAATTTAATAAAACTCCATATTGTAAATGTACATGGACTGGTAAAACACAAGATGTAATAATATTTAATATATAAAATACAAAATAAAAGATAAATGGAATTTTTGCGGTATACTAATATGTCGTGCTACATCAGGTCTGCAAAGAGCCATTGCAAGATTCCACACATGATCCAAAATCAAGGTGTAATTCTTTTAATTTTAAGTATTTGTGTTTTGACGAATCAAAATGTAATTGTGGTTCATTAATTTTAAATCTTTAAGGGTGTAATAACAATTTCCTTCTTTTTAATTTATAATAAGATAAATAAGGAGAATATTTTAATAAGGTAATGTCATATCTCTTGCAAAAGCACATTTAACTAATTCAGTTGTTTTCATAATAATAATTTATTAGAGTTTTATTAGTTTAGCATAATTCAACTCTCTTAACAGAACTACATCAAAAATTATATCTCTTGTCTGATCATTATACATCAATAGATATATTACCATTACATTCTAACAAGTGCCATGTTCATTATGAAATAATTCAATATTGTTCTTAAATCTTTCAATTTGATCGGGTTTAGCAGATGCCATATAATTATATTTAGATATTTTATAAATCTATATAATGTATAGTCATACGTCCCATTACATGCAACCTATAAAAGCAGTATGTGTTATCGTATCAAAACAAATAGAAGGTGTAGTATATTTAGAACAACAATATGATATAACAACTATATCAGGTACAATAAAAGGATTAAAACCAAATAGTCTACATGCTATTCATATTCACGAATATGGTGATTTGACAGAAGGATGTAATAGTTGTTGTTCACATTATAATCCTCATAATATGAATCACGGAGCTCCTTATTCAGCAGATCGACATGTAGGAGATTTAGGTAATATAAAAACTGATATAAATGGAATAGCAAAATTTGAGATTGTTGATACATTGGTACGATTAGATGGAAATCATAATGTGATTGGTCGTTCAATTGTTATTCACGAAGATCCTGATGATATGGGAATGGGTAATCATATAGATAGTATGACAACTGGACATGCTGGGAAACGAATTGGATGTGGTGTAATTGGATTAGCACGAGTAAAATGTTAACATATAATAAAAACTTTGAAAAAATAATTTATTAATATATAATTTTAATATATTAATGAATAGTATCGGACTTATTGTAAATATTAATAAATATTCTAATTATTTTCAATCTAAAACTGTTACAACTATATGTAAATCTATTGAAGAAGCAAAAGATGAATTGATTACTTATTTATGTGGACAATTTGATAATCTTAATATTGACTTTCCAGATAATATTAATGATTTTGAATTAATTTGGTTTGATAGAACATATATAGATGCTCCTAGTTTTAGTTATAAAATCTTTACAACTCGATGGGAAGATCCATGGGATAGAGAAGATATTTATAGTGATGTACTGGTTAAAATGTTGGAACAAGATAGCAAGAACCCACCTGATTTTGAAGAATTATATGGTGAACCCACTGGTGCCGAAGAAAATGAAGATAGATTTATGATGAAACCAGAAGAAAATGATGAAATTAAAGAATTGGAAGAAAAAATGCGACAAATTATGAAAGAAGCTGCTATGATGGATAAATCTAATTTAGAAACAATTAATATTTAGGATTTTTTAGGTCTAAAAAATTTAGATTTTTAGAATTTAAATCTAGTTTATTTCTAACATTATCAATCATAACATCTAATTCTGATTGAATTAATTTATCCATATTATATGTTTGTTTAAGATTATTTAATCCATTTAATGAATTTTTTAAATCAGCTGTTAATCTAAATACTGTTACTGCTGCTTTTTCTGATTTTTCTTTTAACATATTATCATTATATTCAAATGCTCGATTTAATACAAGATTAATAAATTTTAAACTATTATTTCTATTAGAACCCTTGAACCATCTTGTAATAAATTGAAAATAACTTGTATCAATATTCATATGTTTCATATCGCCATTTTGTATTAATTTGTCACCAACATCTATTTTTGATAATAAGGTAAGATTAATAAATATATCTTCTAATGATAAAATTATATTATTAATATCAGGGTCTTGTTCTTCAACTGGAGTAAGAGGTGACACTAAAGTACTTGGTAAAAATTTAGAAGCAATGTTTTTTAATGAAAAACTTGATGATGAGGAAATATTATCATCCATTATATCTAATATTGTTAATATATTTTTATATGTTTTACAATATTTATAATATATTTTTATTTATTTTTTTTAAAATTACTATATATTTTTATTTATTTTTGTAGGTAATCCGTGACCAAATAATATCATATATACTAATATTATACCCCCTAATAATATACTTCTATCTTCTGACTTTTTTTGGTCTTGTTTTAATCCAATAAACATAATAAGATATAATATTACACCTATAATTATTGTATGTAGTAACATCATTAATCCTCTCTCTTGCGAATGTTCCATTTATATTATTAATCTATAAAAAATAAAATTATATTAGTTTTCATAATATCACAAGTAAATTTTAGCAAGCAAATTAATAATCTTTTTCACTGAAAAATGGGACAAACTCAAATAAAATAGAACTTTGACCCCTAAGATTTTTTATTTATATAATCATTTGCTTGTGTAAATAAATAATTAAAATAATTCTTCAAATGATACTTAGATATCTTATATTTAATTATATTATCTATTGTTATTTTTAACTTTATGAAGTTGAAAAGTTAAAGTCTATATCAGAATAAAAGAAATATAGAAAGAAAGCAAAAAAAGGTGTAATTACATGTCCTACTTTTCAATAAAAAGATGTACTATGAAATAAAGTTTTATGTTTATCTATTTAATAGATATAAAGACTAGAGAACACATATTATTATAATGACTACTAATAAACTTCAATTTGGTTGCTTTAATGTTAAACTAACAAATACAATGGGTTCATCTGAAACTGTACTATGTAAGCCTTTAACTCAATCAGATTATGCTGATGGATGGCAATATGTATTACCTGTACGTACAAAAAAATCAGATCTTCATAATTGGAATGTTTCTTTAGCTCAACTCCCTCCTCATCTATGGGAAAAGTGTCGTACTTATTATAATGATGAGGGGAAGGAATGTTATCGTAAAATTAATGATAATATTTATGTATATAATGTAGTAAAGACTGATTATGATGATATGATGCGTGAACTTTATCGTCATCTTCATGTAATTAATCCTGATAAGAATGCTATTCATACACTTGTTAATGAGTTGAAAGATAATGTATCTGGATGGTTATTACTTCGTGCTAATAAAATTCTTGCTTAACAAGTGCTTGACACAAGTGCAATTATTTTGGAATTTTCTTTTCTAATTTTCTAGTATTCCAATAGTTTGAACCATATGATATAAATATTTCATCATCCTTATTTATATCTTTATTGGCTGTTATTTGTATTCCATCATCTTTAACTTCCCAATCAGCAGATGGAACATCTGCATGATTGTACATTGAACTATAACCAAAAGCAACAATTGCTTTATTATTAGGTTTATTAAAAATATAATCTCTAACTATTCCGGTAAACTTATCAATATGGTCTTCTATATAAGGTGAATATTCTAATATTTCACCTTCCTTAATATCACGAGCTGCATATACACCATTACCTCCAAGAGGAGATTCTTTAATATATAGAGTATTAAATGGACTAATATATGTATTAGACATATTTTCACTATTACATTTATGATTTAAAATGTAAGTAATTAATGAAAATATAATAATTATAAAAAAAAATGATGAACGATTCATAATACTATATATTAGAAAATATTTAATAAATTTTTTATATTATATGATTTATCAGTATAATTTAGTTAAAAATAAGTCGATATTTTACACTTATAAAGAAAAATTACATTTTATTTTTTATATTTATTTATACTTAAATAAATATATAATAATAAATAATATGAAAACTCTCCACCAAACTATGGATTATGGTAACCATATTATTTTAGATTTATATGAATGTGATGAATCTAAATTATATTTTTCAAACTATAATATTCTATCATTTATTGATTATATTATTAAAAGTAATAATGGAACTATTGAATCTTCCAATTATCATATATTTCCAAATGATGCCTATACCATAATGGTTTTATTATCAGAGTCGCATTTTACAATTCATACTTTTCCTGAAAATAAATATGTATCTGTTGATATTTATACTTGTGGTATAAATGTCTTAACATTTAATATTGCAACTAATATTATTCAATATTTTAAATCAAATAGACCAGTTGTCTATCATATTATAAGAAATAACTTTAATAATAATGAAGAGGTCAAATACAATGCAAATGATTATATGGTAAGAAAAGATAATATGACTATCTTATTATCAAATGTACGAATTATTAGTAATAATAAAAATAAAGTTGTTTTGATAGAAGATAATATTGAATATATAATTGATAATAATAATATCATTGACTCTCATTAATGTCATTTAAATAATTTTCTAAACTACTATTAAATGATTTTTCAATATCTTTTCTTAATTCTCTAGAGTTTATTGTCCTATTAAATGAATCTAATTGAAAATCTTCAATACTTATAATTTCAGTACCAAAAACTCTTTTATATCTATTAGAAAAAGAAAACTCTATATACTCAGACATACAGCAAAGCTAATAAATATATTAAATTCTTTGATACTTACCGTGTTTTAGCTTTTGGTGCTTCTGTTATAACGACTTTTGGTGCAGTGGCTTTTGGTGCAGTGGCTTTTGGTGCAGTGGTATTTGGTGCAGTGGTATTTGGTGCAGTGGTATTTGGTGCAGTGGTATTTGGTGCAGTGGTATTTGGTGTAGTGGCTTTTGGTGTAGTGGCTTTTGGTGTAGTGGCTTTTGCTTTCTTTGCCCTATACTTTGATAAATAATTAAATAATAAATAAGCACCAACTACAATTAATGCCATTTCAACTAATGATAAATTTTTATTAGAAGTTAAAGATGAAGGGGGTTCACCGCCTAATAAACTTAAGTTTCTTAAACTCATTATATTTAACTATATATTTTTTTTTAAATATTAAAAATAATTACATAAAATTACGTTTCATATATATATATATATATATATATATATAACTCACATCAAAGCCAATAGTTCAACTATATTTTACACAACATGTTATTAATTTTATTCCATATATTGAAAGGTAATACACATGAATCTAATCACGAACATGAACTTTGTGATTATAATAAGACTTTATATGATTAAGAAGCAAATTAATGATATGACTCTATCAATAATTAGTCCAAAATAATCTAAAAGTTATACTTGTTGAATAAGGTTGACAAAAGCAGATTTGAAACAGTAAGTTGATAATTGCTCTACTCAAGAAAGAATATTAGGTATAATTAACTCATAACTTCGTTAATTATAAAAATTGATATAATTTAATATAAACACAAATATATTATTATTATTAATGAGTTTTAACTATATTGGTAGTAAAAAAAGTTTAACCGATTTTATAGAAATCCCAATTAAAAAAATTTTAGAATCTAGCCATAAAAAAAAATTAAAAATGTTAGATGGATTTGCAGGAACAGGAACTGTTGGTAAATATTTTCATATTAAATATAATTTTAAGATTATAGCAAATGATATGGAATATTATAGTTATATTATTAATTATTCATTATTATGTGTACCTTTTACTGATAAATTAAAAGAAATTATTGGTATGCTTAATATGGAATTAAATGATAATAGTATAGATAAAATAAATGATAATTATAATATGATAGCTATGAATTATAGTATGAAGGGAGATGCTAAAAGAAAATTCTGGACAGAAGAAAATACAATTAATGCTGATTATATTCGTTATCGAATTGATAGTATGTTAAAACAAAATATTATTACAAATGATGAACATATTTTTCTTGTCACTTCATTATTACAAGCTATGGATGAAACAGCTAATACAGCTTGTGTATATGGCGCCTTTTTAAAAGAATTTAAAAAGAGTGCATTAAAAGAATTAGTATTAAAACCAGTTCATACTAATTCTTTCATATCAAAAAATACAGTTTATAATTGTGATATTAATAGTACGAATATATATAATAATAAATATGACATCTGTTATTTAGACCCTCCGTATAATGAACGACAATATGCATCAAACTATCATCCTCTAAATTTTATTGCAAAGTATGATTCAAATATTAAAATTTATGGGAAAACTGGTTTAATTGAGAATTATAATAAATCAAAATATTGTAATAAGGGAAAAGCATATGAGATGTTAAAAGAATTATTTGAAAATTTAGATACAAAACATATATTATTATCTTATAATAATGAGGGTATTATTGAATTTAATGATATTAAAAAGCTATTGCAAGAAAAAGGTAAAGTAGTATTATATAAAAAAATTTATAAGAAATTTAAATCAAATAATGTAGAAACAAATGCAAATGTATATGAATATTTGTTCCATTGTGAATTAAACGACACTAAATCATATAATGAAATTCTTATTGAATAATTCCTTTGGCACTTGTTCTTGTAGTTTATTATTTTCTTCCATTAATTCTTGAATTCTTTTATCATATGTTTCTTTTATTTTTTTACAATATATAATAGGATCGTACCAAAATGATTCACTTTTATTATTAGTTTCTTGTATTTCAAATACAGATAACATTGGAATATTTTTACCAGAATAAATTATATTTGTTTCTTTTTCTTTTTTACAAACTTGTCGTTTTTGTAAATTACAATGAGTACATAGACTCTGAAAATCTTCTAATTTTTGAGTTCTTATATTTAATACACGAATATCATCATAGAGGTCATTCTTATGGTCACATATCAAATCATATGTAGAACCACATACGACACAGCATTTTGTTTTATAATATTCTTTAATATCATCTCGAATAGGTCGCGAGGTCTTTGTAGTTTTCAAACTATGAATTTTTATTCCAACAATTCCTCGAAGAGTACTATCTACTGTATTTATAAATATAATAATCTCTTTTTGTTCTATTACTTCTTCATTATCAGAATATGTTTTATATTCTCCTGATTTCTTAATAACTGTATAATTAAATAATTTCCTAGAAAATCTATTTCCTATACCATTATTACCCCAATTAATCTCTGGATATTTTATAATTTCACTTCGAGAAATTATTTTTTTATAATTATCTGATATTTTTTTAATAAGAGTGATTAATTCTGTCTTTTTTGCCATAATTTTTAATAATTATTATTAATAATTATTAAATTTATCAATTTTTATTTAATGATTCTTATAAAAGGTGTAAAAGAATTACAGTGAACAATTTTTTTATGGGATAATATATATGGAAGATTATTATTTAAAATATTTAATTTACAAATCCAAATATTTAACATTAAAAGATGGTACTATACAAGATGGAGGAGCTATGAAATTTAGTTGTAATCCAAATACTAAATTTATTGATATTTGTCATCCAGATAAAAATGGTATGTATCATTCAAAAGAAAAATGTGTGAATGATTGTGAGAATAAATATATAAACACACATTTAATAAGAGCTAAATTAAAACATGAAGCTACTCAATTTAAATTATTTATTGATGAGTTGATAAAAGAGGATTTGACTATTTATATTAAGGGTGGTACAGTTTTAGGTCTTCAAATCCTTAAAATGTTATGTAATAAATATAATGGAAAAGAATTTGAAAATGCTTTTAATGAATTCTTAAAAACAGAATTAATTAGAGATTGGGATTTTGCTGCATATACAGAAACTATAATTAATGAAAGTTACCGTACAAAAATGGATAAACTTGCTAAAAAATTTAATTTGGCTCCAAGAGCAAAAACATTTATTTTATATCAAGCTAGATATCCTATTCGAATTAATGATCAAGCTTTATTTGAAATTGCATTATTAGATAATACTGATATTAATCTTGATTTAGAATTACCATTAACTACTATGAAAGTTAAAGTTAATAGGAAAAATATTAATTATATTTTTATGTTAGCAAAATGTTTTTCATCAAAAGACCCTATTGATTTGGATGTAATTAAATATATTATGAAAGATATTACTATTATAATCCCTGAAAATAAAAAAGGATTATTTAAATTTGATAAATTATATAGTGGCGAATTATCAAGTGATATGAAGACTCTGATTAGTGATATATCAAATAAAGATATTTACTTACAACAATTCTTGATAACTCATATACATGAACCTAATAGAATGTTCTATCGATTGTTAGAAAAAAATATTCCAAAAGTTAATAAAATAAATACATTTTTAAGAGAAACTAAATTAGAGACAAATCTTCCCTGGTTATTTGACCCACAATTTATATTAAACATTGTTAGTAAATTTATAGATTTAGTAGGTTCTAAAGTTTATAGTTTTATAAGAAAAGGGGATAAACAAATTGATATTATAAATAATATCGATGAGTTTTTTAATGGTATTAATCTATTTAGAATAGAAACAGAATATAATAATATTGGTTGTAAAGGTAGAGAATTAATAAAAGTATTATTTGTTCGAGTTTATAAAGAACTATTTCATAATAAAGAAGTTCCTAATATTGCTAATAGTAAATTAATTAAATTAATGAATTTTCTAATTAAACAAAAACTATTTGTATAAAATTTAATTGATTAAAATTTATTTTTTATACTTATTCAAAGTATTACGATTTTTTTTATCTTCTGGTTTAGCGTATTCTTCAAAATTTTTTATTATAATGTTATCAAATGCTTGTTCTAATGTCATATTTTTCCTATTATTTTCTACATCCATATCAAATGGATGTCTATCACAATCTTTACATAATTTATTTTTATTACACGTTATTTCTTGCCCACATTCAGTACATAATGTATGATTATTAGTTTTCATACAGTCCTTACATATATTTTTATTACATACTATACATTGATTTAAATTATCTTTCATATTATTACAAAATTTACAATTATCCATAAATATATAGATTATATTATCTTTATATATTTATTGATTTATAATATTTAAGGAGAGGTATAGTAAATCAACCAAAGTTTTTACAAAATTTTTACAAAAATATTACAAAAATTTTATAAATTTAGCTAGAGTTTTTTAACTGTTTACTTTAATTTAATTCATTTATAGTCATATTGAATGAACTAATAACAAATCGTTACAAGTATTTACTGACAATCCCACCCTAATTTATCTTCTAGCTTGAGGCTTGCTCCCTTGGGTTCTCTTTTGGATTATTGGGGGTGTGGCTTTGGGTGTGGCTTGGGGTGTGGCTTTGGGTGTGGCTTTGGGTGTGGCTGTGGCTTTGAACGTTGCATAGGGGTTGCTACCTCGTACCCTACCAAAGCTTTCATAAGAAGGATTCTCTTGATCATTTTCAGAACTAAATTCTTGTTCATCATTACCAAAGCATTCTCCATTTTCGCAACCAAATTCTTGTTCATCGGCAAAATGTTCTTCATCAGAACCGAATTCATTTTCACCGTTACTAAAGCACTCTCCATTTTCACAACCGAATTCTTGTTCATCGGCAAAATGTTCTTCACCATGAGACCCGAATTCATTTTCACCGTTTAGTTCAGGATCGGCAAAGTAGACATTGGTAAATTTAGCTGCTTGCTTAGCAACGGGTTTTGTGGTAGCAACTTGTTTAGCAGCAACTTGTTTAGTAGCGGGTTGTGTGGTAGCAACTTGTTTAGCAGCAACTTGTTTAGTAGCAACTTGTTTAGTAGCGGGTTGTGTGGTAGCAACTTCTTTAGGTTTGGTGCATTTGTAATCACCTTGAACGGAATAATGACAATTCATTATCATACTCTAGATTTTTTTTTAATTATTTATATATTTTTTATGAGTAAATCTTTATAAATAATTTATTATATATTTTTATCAAAATAAATACCAATTTTTTTAACATGAATAATATTAATTCTATATACTAGAATATACATATGTGATTTATCTTGTGATTTATCTTGTGATTTATCTTGTGATTTATCTTGTGATTTATTATTTAGTTAAAGATGATTGATTATTTAATAATTTTTTTAATTCATTTATTATATTCTTTTGTTCTTCTATTTTTGCTTCTAATTCAAGTATTTTTTTTTCATATTTTTTTAATGGTGTAATTTCTTCTTCCAAATTAGTTTTATCTAATAGTTTATCACGATGTGATAAATTGCTATTAGAATTTATAATTAATCTTAATACATTCATTACTTATAATTATATTTTATTATTAGTAAAACGCATACTATGTCTAAAAAAGTGAAAATTATATTATATGTACTATAAATACTTACAATTTAATGAATAAAATTATATTACATCAATTAATTGAGAAAATTGTAAATTCTAAAGTTGCTGATAAAACATTGCTAGTTAATAAAATTATTGAAGAAATGTCTGGATGTACTATTTATAATAAAAAAGAAATTTTAAAGAGATGTGTTAATATGGATAATAATAGATTTATACAAGAAGTTTGTAAAAATATACACATAGAATTAAATTTTGATAAATTTAAGGAATTGGGATTTTCTATTATTTTTGTAAATGATAATGTTCATGTATTATATAATAATACTATTGTAGATAGTAGTATTATTGATACAATTAATCTAGTCAACAAACCACAATTTTCAGAATTATATATTATGAATTTAAAAGATATCATTAATAAATTTAATAATATTGATGTATCAGTAATATATAATTGTTTAAATATTAATATGATTTATTGGAATCTCTTTAAAATCAAAGCAAAGAAAAAGTATAATGATATTCAAACTCATCTTAATACTTGTAATCATATTCATGATATTATTTCAGGTAATATTTATAAAGATACAAAAGCAATGATGGAATACCAACAGAATGAACCTGTGGAAAAACAAAGTTTTTTTGCTACAAAGTCAGATAATAAACCATATGATATTAATAATGAAATTTTTAGATTAGAAACAATGTCATACATGAATGATAACCAGGTTAATAATTTTTTAAGTATTGACGAAAGTGTAACTCTAGAAGAAAGTAAATTAGATTTTAATAGTACGGAGAGTATACTAATCTATATTAAAAAATTATTAGATGTAAATTTAGGCAATAATATGGGTATATTGTTTAAAATCTATTTTGCTAATAAAATTTTTAAGTGTCTTTTGAGTAGTAAAAACTTTCTTGCAACTAATCTAAATTTTATGTCTATTATTAAGAATAAGATTAAAGAGTTAGAATCAGAAGAAGTAATAATTAAGTTTACAGAAACTAATATTTCAAAAGATTTTATTAAAACTTTAGAAAAAACTAAAGAATTAATTGATAGTATTGAAAAGAATTCATAAATATAAATACGTTTTGATATATAAAATTATTTTATTATATATTATAATATGCATATTCATTTAGTACATAGATCAATGAGAATTTATGATAATACATCGTTAATATCTCAAATAAAAGTACATGGAAAAGTATTAGTAGTTTTTATTTTTACACCCGAACAAATATCTCCTAAAAAGAATAAATATTTTTCTAATAATAGTGTTCAATTTATGATTGAAAGTCTACACGAATTATCACAAGATGTTAAAAAATATGGTGGAAAATTACTATTTTTTCACGGTGATACGATACGAGTACTAAAGAGTATTCACAAAAAACAATTGATTGAAAGTATTTCTTTTAATTATGAATATACCCCTTATGGAAGAAAACGTTCAGATAATATTAACAAGTGGGCAAAAACTAAGAATATTATTATTTATGAAGAAGAAGATTACTTATTATTTAATTTATTGGGAGGTCATACTAATAAAAAAGATAATACTCCTTATTTAGTCTATACTCCCTATATGAGACACTTAACAGGAGAATTAGATGTTAGAGAGGTTAATAAGTTTCATAGCTTTGATTTTATAAAAGGGAAAGAATTAGAAGAAAATAAATACATATTAAATGAAAAAGATATAGATAATTTTTATATAGAGAATCCAAATATTAATGTTCATGGAGGTCGGTCTAATACCCTTAAAATTCTAAAAAAAATTGGTAATTATAAAGATTATAGTAATGAAAGAGATAATATGACTTATCGAACAACAATGTTAGGTGCTAGTAATAAATTTGGCACATGTTCAATCCGTGAAATATATCATACTATATTAGATAAACTGGGAAAGAATTCTGGTTTAATACGTGAATTGATATGGCGTGACTTTTATATGAATGTTACATACCATTTCCCTCACGTCTTGAAAGGAATGACAAGTGGTAAAAATATAAGTTACAGGAAAGAATATGATAATATCAAATGGTCATATAACAAGGAACATTTTAGAAAATGGTCTGAAGGTATGACAGGATTTCCTATTGTTGATGCTTGTATGAAAGAAATGAATACAACTGGATTTATGCATAATAGAGGGAGAATGATTGTCGCCAACTTTCTTACAAAAGATTTACATTTAGATTGGAGAATGGGTGAAATGTATTTTGCTACAAAACTATGTGATTATGATCCCAGTTCTAATAGTGGCGGGTGGATGTGGTGTACTGGTAATGGGACGGATGCTCAACCGTGGTTTAGAATATTTAATCCATGGTCACAACAAGAAAAGTTTGATTCAGAGTGTATTTATATTAAAAAATGGTTACCTGAATTAAAAGATGTTCCCAACAAGGATATACATAATTGGTATAAACCAGAAATCCATAAAAAATATTTGGATAATATGATAGATTATTATGCTCCTATGGTAGAGCACGATGAAGAGAGAAAAGAGACACTTAAAATATATAAAGCTGGATTAAAATGATTTGAAAAAAATAATATGAATCAAATGATTTAGAATAATAAACTCCTTAAAGAATGTTTATTATTCTAAATATAATGAGCTATTCATGTTCTCTATGTAAAAAAAATTATAAATCATATCAAAGTATTTGGAATCATAATAATAGATATCATAAAAATGAAAATTGTAAAATAGAATTAATAGATAATAAGATACGTAATTATAAATGTACTTTTTGTGATAGGAAGTTTACTACAAATTATAGTGCACAATATCATATGTCAAATATTTGTAAAAATAAAAATGATAAAACTAAAAAATTAGAAAAAGAAATATTTTTATTGAAAGAACAGATAAATAATCCTAAAATAATTGAATCAAAACATAATTTAATGCTAAAAAAAGAATTAATAGAAATGAAAAAGAAAATAGATACTATTGAAATTAATAAAACTTATCCAATTAATAATCAGTTAGTTGATATAATTATTGAAAAAAGTAAAAAAATAGAAGAATTACAAGATACTTCAAATAAAATAAGAATTAATAGGAATGATACTATCGAATCTAAATCATTTATTATTAATGATATTATTATCGCAGTTAGAACTGAAGATAATTATATTAATGCAATACAATTATGTAAAGCTTGTGGGAAAATATTTAATGATTGGTATTTTTGTGAGACTACTAATGATACTATAAATGAATTAAGTAATCAAATAGAAATTAATAGGTCCGAATTAATTGATAATTCGCAAGAAGATATATGGATACATCCAGATTTGGCTATTCAGTTATCACAATGGATATCTCCTAAAATTGCATTACAAGTTAGTAAATGGATTAGAACATTATTTAGTAATAATGAGATTAAAATAGATAATAAAATATTAGAAGAACATGATAAAGAATTAAAAATAAAAGATATTAAGATACAATTATTACAAGATTTATATATTAAAAAACAACAACGTAAAGAATATCCAGAAAGGAATGTTATATATATGCTTACAACAGAAGATAATAAAAAAAAAAGAATTTATATTATAGGTAAAGCTAAAGAATTAAAAAACCGACTTAGTACATATAATAAAACTGCTGAACACGAAGTTGTATATTATAAAGAATGTAAAAGTGAAGAAAATATGAATATTATTGAAATGATGATATTAAGTAAATTGGAAATTTATAAAGAAAAGGCTAATAGAGATAGATTTATTTTACCAATTAATAAAAATATATCTCATTTTATAAATATTATAGATAATGCTATAAATTTTTTTAAACAAGATAGTATTGAACTATAATTTATCATAATAAGATTGTATCCATTTTAAATCCTTTGATAGTTTGTTATAATATTTTTCATTTGATTTTTGTAATGTTCGGAGTGCATTTATATGTTGTAATATTTTGCGTGCCCCAGTACGTGAGTTATTGTGAGCTTTTAGAGATTTCTTAATCGCTTTAACTCTATCGATATGACTAGAGTGTAGTGAGTAACCATAATCTGATAATAATCCAGTATCATATTTTGGTATAACTATTAATTTTGGGCCTTTCCCAGATTTCCCTTTATCAGAAACACAAATTGGTATTACATTTATAAGTTTATTCTTTCTTTTATACGTATAACCAGTACGTTCTATTTTCCCTAATGGACAAGTAATAGACATTATAATATCCTATATATTTTTTAAAAAAATTGTGCTTTAAATTTGAAATTATAATATTTGTTAAAAGATGTAAAATTTTTTATATTTAATTATAGTATAATGTTAGGATTATTTGATACTCTATATAGTTTTATTGATACTTATCATAATCAAATGAATACACTGTTAGCTACAAATAAATATACATTTATAGAAAGAATCTTTAAATTTGTTTGTGTTGGTACAATTTATTTAAAATGGCATAAAGAGAGAGGGTGTCTTATTGTTCGTGATATTGTTTTAGATGTAGATGTGAATGATATTATGACTACTACTATTAAACAACTATTACAAAATGAAGCAATGATGCATTATGGTTTGGTAAAAGTAAGACTTGATTATATCTTTAATGAGGATAAATTAAAGATATTACAAAGAAAAGGTTGGACTATAGTTGATACAAATGCTGAAATGTATAAATAAAAAATGTGAAACTGATGATATATAACAATAAAGATAAAGTATCAAAGGAACTCATACAAACATTAGAAATAATTGTATAGTAATAATTAAAAGAACATATTGTAATTTGTACAAATTTATGTTTAGATAGATCTTTACCAAATAATTTAATGTTTATCTTATTACACCAATTTTATCATATAATATAAATTATATGGTGGAATAGTATACATAATACCATTCATAACTGCAAGACTAATTTTTGTATCAATTACATCAAAAGATGGTTCATATGTTGCATTTATAGAATGCAAAAATCCATAAGTAAAAGTGGTAGCACTATAATATAATAATATCTTATTAAAGTTTATTAATTATAATAAGATGTGTATTAATCTTTAATTTATTTTGTTAATACATAACAGGTTGATTCTTTTTCCCATGACATTGGTATATTGATAGATTTATTAATTTTAAATTTATATAATTTTTTTGGAATTTTAGAAACTATTAAGGTGATATCATCATGTGTATTATCACTTAAGAATTGAAATAATTTTTGATTTGTTTCAGGAGGAAATAAAAGATTACTTATAAATATTGTAGTTTTCTTTGGAAAGAAACTAGGTTGTAAATTAAACATATCACTCTGTATTAATTCTATAGAATCTTTATATTTAGGTAATTTATTAATTGCATTGACAGCATAATTATGTCTTTCTTCAACAATTTCAACACCTTTTGCTTTACTAAAACCATTCTTAATTGCATATGCTAAAGAGCGACCATTACCACTACCTAAATCTATATAAGTAGAAATTGGAATATTATTATTTTTCATATAGTCTATAATATTTTTTATTCCATCTTCTGTTATTTCTCCATAAGTTAAATTATATTCTGTTCCTTTATCCATATTATTAACAGTTATAAATGAATCACTTAAATATATATCTTCTATTGTTAATTCAGTAGTATCTAGATTAGAGACTTGTGTAAATGAATTCTTAAGTTTTCTAATTTTTTTTCTAAAACATAAATAAAATAAAATAATTAATAATAAAATTATTATGAATTTACGATACATTATAATAAGTTATAATTTATAAAATTGATTATAGCAATTTTTTATTGTTGAGTATCTCATTTTTTTAATTGTAACTCAACTAATATGGATTTCAATCGTATGTCAACTGAGATAGATTTAGAACGTGACTCTCATAGTGCTCGCAGCTTGGTTGTTAGTATTTCTAGAATTAGGAAGGTTTCATTACCTTTGGTTGATTGTGAAAACAAACTTAAAGAAGTGGATGTAGAAGAATATCGTCGTTCGAATGCTCCAAATAGAGTTAGAGCCCATCACCGGTCAAAACCTAGATCATCAGGTTGTACTTCACGTGGGTAAAAAAAGTTGGTGATTGTTGGGTTTAATTTGTCATGAAACTCATGTTAGTACACGTTTTTACGTCTATCTCACGTGTTTAGGAATACAAAATATATTGCGTGTATTGACACGGCGTACATTGACACGTATATTATTATATGGTTTGTTTTACAAGTCATTAAATTAATATTAGCTGATATAACAGATAAATCAATTTTTATAGTATTAGGAAAAATTATCTGCATTAAATGTTTCTTTAGTTTTACCCTCGTACGGTAATGCATATTTTTTTTCAATCATATCCATATTAATTGATTTATCTGTTATATTATCTGAATATAATTCTACTAATAATCTTCCATATTTATCAAATTCAAAACATTTTACCCAAATTAATTTTTTTGATTTATCACATAAACTAATTAATTCTTTTTTACTAATATTATCATTTATTAGTTGATCTGTTAATTGCATAAATAAGTAATTTCTAGATTTTGTTGCGGCTTCTTTCTCTTTATTTTTTTCATCATCATCAGTTATATTTTTAGGTGCCATTTCGGGTGTGTCTATATGTGCTAATCTACATACAAATTTTTGAAAACTATTATTAATATTAAATACAATATGAACTGTATCACCATCATAAATATGTACTACTTTACCCCACATACTTATACCATTTAATGTAAACTTTTTTATTGTATGAGTTACATTATTTAATACCATAGTATCATCTTTCTTAATATTATTTAATTCTTCTTGTTTATTATATAAACTAATATTAATATTATTTAATTCTTCTTGTTTATTATATAAACTAATATTAATATTATTTAATTCTTCTTGTTTATTATATAAACTA